>Ga0272443_10000092_pt1 | contig 175080 bp, 165 predicted proteins | sample SSMAcet12_FD_193581 | JGI IMG/M metagenome (GOLD analysis project Ga0272443, IMG submission 193581) | Marine sediment archaeal communities from Little Sippewissett salt marsh, Falmouth, MA, United States - SSM-Acet-12 | ecosystem: Environmental > Aquatic > Marine > Wetlands > Sediment ... | reverse complement strand
AGAATGAACGCCTTCTGGGCGTCCGAAAACTTCGAGGCTTTCATCGTCTTCCGCTCCTCCCAGCCGAGGGGATTCGGCAGCGCAAGACTCTAGCCAAAAATGGTCCAGTTTTCCGGCCTCAGATCACACGTCGGGGATTCCGACCCGCACCGGTAACGTGTTGAGCGTTCTGTACTCCAAGCAATATTACGAGGCTTTCCAGAATGATCCATTGGCGCAACTTCCGGGCAGAATATCCGATCTCGACTATGAGGATTCGCCGACCGCGGCATCCATCCTCCTTGTGCGGGTGACCAGCGCGGATTGGAAGGCAGCGGACATCAACCGTCAATCGACGAGACTGCCTCCCGATCAATTCAAGCGACTGATCGACCACATGAAAAGCAATGGAAGACTATAGATGATCTGGATCGACAGCGATGGGGGAGTAGACGACGCGCTCGCGATCGCTGTCGCTTGCAAAATCGTCTCAGGACATAAGATCGCTTTTTCAACCGTATTCGGAAATGTCTCAGCACGCCAAGCCGCGCACAACATCCGAACCTTGTTACACCGACTCGGTGTCGACGCACCAATTCTCGTCGGCGCCGAACGCGCTTCAGACGGCTTCGCGCAGTCTGCAACGGATATTCACGGACTCGATGGCTTGGGCAATGTCATCGGTGAGGTCAGGCCAGACGAACAATTCGACTCTCTATCAGAGTCGATTGAAAGCCCTTTGGAACGCGCGCGATGGCTCAACGAGGACGTTCATATCCTGAGCATCGGGCCAGCAACCAATATCCCATCGATCGCGCGCATGCTCGGGGCTGAGCGAATTTCCGGTATCACGATGATGACGGGCGCGATTTTTGACAAAGGCAATATCACCGAGGACGCCGAATTCAACGCCTACAACGACCCCATCGCGTTGGCCAACATTCTCCACTCAGGAATTCCAATCACAATTGTCCCGCTTGATATCTGCCGAAAGCTCATATTCAGGCGGGAAGACCTGACGAGCTTAAGCACGTTTGGAGCAGCGGCTCCGATGCTCAGCGAAGCTCATAAATTCTACATGGCGAGCTACGAACAGGCCGAGGGCATCTCCGGCTGCTTTCCGCATGATACGATCGCGCTTCTGTCCATGCTCTATCCGTCGAAATTCAACTTCTGGCGCATTCCATTTGACGTAGACAGCTCCACAGACCATCGCGGACAACTGCGGTTTGATATCAACGGTGCCTATCACGCAAGATTTTGTCTCGGGGGCGACCTGCGCTGGGTCAGGCAGTTCATGCGCTCCTGGTCGATCCTGGCATAATCACGCGAGCTGCGCCACGCTCTCCAAATGGGGGCGCGCAACTGGCTGGACCTTGGCCGAGACCCGTGGCGCGCCTGCACAAGGACATCGGCCGGGAGGCGCCACAGCGACAGGACGGTTCGCACGGCGGGCGGGCCCGATCCCGGCATTGACTTACCGCAGCACCCCTGACGACCGCGCGCGATTTGGCCGATCCTAACCATGCGGGCCCCGGCGCGATCTTGATCGCGCGCTTCGCATTGGCGCGCGAAGGGATTCGTAACGCACTGTCTTTTTCATTGTTTTCATGACATCCATCCGGAGACGCCCCATGAAATTGCTTGCTGCCCCGCTGTTCGCCGCGGCCCTGATGCTGCCGTCAGCACCGGCCTCGGCCGTCGTGCTGGATCTGTCGACCATGAGCTGCAAGCAGTTCGTCGAGAGCGGCGACGACAGCATCAAGATGGTGTTTATCTGGCTCGACGGCTGGTACAAGGGCGATCAGGACGAAGCCCTGTTCGATACCGAGGTGTTCATCGAGAACGCCAAGAAGTTCGGCAAATATTGCGCCGAGCATCCGACGGTCAGCATCGTCACCGCGGCGGAGAAGATCCTCGGCAATTAGGTCGGCAACGGATCGTTAGATCAGTCAATCGGGTTGGCGTCGGCGTAAGCGCAGCAGGCTTTCGCGACGCGTGATGTTTGGCGGGGTGAAAAGGCGACGCTCATGCGTGCAGAACGATAGAGCGCCGCGCCGGCGCTTGGCAATCGCCCCTCTCCGCCGTCCGCCACCATTCCGGAGCGCACAGGACGCCTGGTGGCGTCCTGTTCGCCGCATAGCCGCCGCTGGGAATGACATGGGGAAAGAACTGGGGGTTGAACTTGCGCCGGGGCGTGTGAGAGCCGCGAAGCCAATCCGCAACGCCGTGGCGGGCGCCCTGCGACGGGAGACTTTGCCGCGGGCAGCGCGGCTGGCGACACGCTTCGATGACCCCGAGTGAAACCCGCTGCATCCGGACACATTCAGACGCAACTCAGTACGCCAGCTCCGCGCCAAAGCCGCGTTGAAGAAGCGAGCCGCGCAGCCGTGCGGCACCCGCCCCTTTCTTCATGCGAGAAGTCCATGTCGATCAGCTCCGTTTCGACTCCCATCGCGGCCACGTCGTCCCAGGCGACCGCGGCCACCTCATCCAGCTCGGCGACGTCCGCAACCTCGTCGTCATCAGCCACGAGCTCGGCCGGCGACACGTCGGAGAGCTCCTCCGGCAGCGGCGGCGCGTCGTCGGGCAAGACTGTCGTCAGCGAGGTCTCGATCACGCTCGACGGCGTCACCACCACGACGATCACCTATTCCGACGGCTCGACCGAGGTGACCAAGACGGCCGCCAGCTCGGACGGCAGCAGCAAGGGCGCGCAAACCTACAACGCGCAAGGCGCGGCCAGCGGCGCTGCAAGCACCGGCGGCTCGAGCAGCGCGGGCACGGCGAGTTCGACCGCGGCGGCCTGAGATGTCGAAGGAGGAGCGGCGCATCATCGCGCCAGCCCGACCAGCGCGAGGTGAACGAGGGTTCCGCTGAAGGAACCGCGATCTGCCATCGGTACGAGGCGTTTCCGAGCGGCTGCGGTTGCAGGCGATGCGCCGCCGCAACGCTCGGTGACACTGCGAAGCCACACTGCAGCGATGATGTCACGTGGCCGTCATTTGTTAATTTGCACCCTCGCGCCGAGTCACGCCTGTTATCGGGCAGCTGCGACAAGGGGGAGGAAGTCGATGGTGCGGGGTATGATCGGCGCGGGGATTCTGCTTCTGGCGATGGGATCCGGAGTGCAGGCAGCCAACGAGGCTGGTCCGGACACCCGGATGTCCTGCTCGGAGGTGCGCTACTACGTGGAGAAATACACCGCCGAGGTGGCCGAGATGTATGCGCGCAGCCGCGGCGTCACCGATGCGCAGATCAACCGGGCCAGGCGCTGCCTGTCGACGAACCATTTCCGCAGGGCGGACCGGTCGCGCAGCTATACGGAGTGAGATGGCAGCGGGAGAGCGGCTGGTCCGCTGTTGATCGCTGTTCCCCGTCATTCCAGACGGCCAGCGGAGGGCACATTTGGCGTTTTTAAAGACGGCCGTCATGCCCCGCAAAGGCGAGGCGGTCGGATATGGAGACACGGGACTGTCGCGAACGATCCATCCTGGCAGTTAGTTGTTCCGTTATGCCCGGGCTTGTCCCGGGCATCCATGCGCTTCTCAGCGAGCTGAACGACGTGGATGGCCGGGACAAGCCCGGCCATGACGATATGAAGACGTGGCGCAATGTCTGCGCCCCACCCACGTGGTGCTGTGCTCCACGGAGGCCTGCAGAGCGCAAGCGCGCCGCGGAAGTCCCTACCTCACGCCTGCTCGATCGCCGCCGGCATCTTGGCGACCGACATCAAGGAGCGCGCGACCTGATTGAGGAGCTGATCGGCATTCTCCTCCTCGGCCAGCGACTTCGACAGCAGCGCGACGACGGCGCTGTGGCGGAGCTGTGAGGCAAGGTTGCGCGCGGTGGTGTAGCCGGATATCTCGTAATGCTCGACGCGCTGTGCCGCGCCGATCAGCGCGAGATCCGCCGCCGCATCCTCCTTGTCCTCGGATTGGGTCACGATCTCCTCGCCTTCCTCAACCAGGCCCATCATGCCCTTGCACGGCTTTGCCCGCGGCGTCTTGCCGAGCAGCTCGAAGCATTCGTTGATGCGCTCGATCTGGGCCTCGGTCTCGACCAGATGCTGCTCGAACAATTCGCGTAGCTGATCGAAGCGGGCGGCCTCCGCCATCTTCGGCAGCGCCTTGGTCAGCTGCTTCTCGGCATGGAGGATGTCGCGCAGCTCCTCGATCAAGAGATCGCCGAGACCCGCTTCATCGGCCGGCGGCGAGCTCTCGGTGACGATCGCATTGGCCGCGCCGTTCTCGGCCTGGATCGCCGGTGATTCCGTGAACACCCAGTCACCGCCCTCGTTCCAGGGGCCACGGGTATCGATCTCGCCATGGTCGCCATTGCCGGTGGAATCGTTGAAGAACTGATCGACGAGGCCCGGCGTCGGCGCGATCCGTCCGATGCTGAAGGCCGGCTTGTTCATGCTCTCCAGCGCCAGCGCGAACGCCTTCATATGGGTGATCTCGCGCGTCATCAGGAACTGCAGCGCATCCTTGGTGCCGGCGTCATCAGTGAAATTGATCAGCCGCTCATAGACGATCTTGGCGCGCGCCTCGGCGGCGATGTTGCTGCGCAGATCGACGTCGAGCTCGCCGGTGATTTTCAGATAGTCGGCGGTCCAGGGATTGCCCTGCGAGTTGAACAGATTGACGCCGCCCCCGCCGCAAATCGCGATCAACGGATCGGCCTCGGCGGCCTCGCGGTCGAACTTGGCGGGCTTCAGATGCATGCGGGCGAGCGTGCCGACCACTTCCAGATGGCTCAGCTCCTCGGTGCCGATGTCCATCAGGAGATCCTTGCGATCGGGATCCTCGCAATTGAGGCCCTGGATCGAATACTGCATGGCGGCGGCAAGCTCGCCATTGGCGCCGCCGAACTGCTCCAGCAGCATGTTGCCGAAGCGCGGATCGGGCTCGTCGACACGGACGGTGAACATCAGCTTTTTGACGTGGTGATACATGGAGGCCTCGGACGTTTGCGGGGATGCAGCAAGAGTCCGAACCTCCGGGCACCACGGTTGTTCCTTACCTCTCACCGGAACATCTTCCGCCCTGCTCTGCGCCGGCCGGGTGAACGCAGTCAGGCCGGCGCCCAAGCCTATGCACACTGCCGCGCATTGCCCAGCCAAGCGCCCATCAAGGCCGGCATGGACCAAGACCCCGGGCTGCGGCGGCCGCAACACAGCTGTTGGCAGCGGCAGCGCAACCCTTGCTAAGCTTTTCTCCGCTCGCCTAAGCTAACTTGCTGGAGAGTCAGATGTTGATGCGAACACCTGCCAGGGAGGAGCCGCGGCTCGGCGCGCGATGGCGCCGCGCTGTCGAGCGGCTGCGCGACCTGACGTCGTTCGCCCGTTCTTCGTTCAGCCGCTCGCCGTTCGAGCATTCGCCGTCGGCCCGTTCGTCTTTGACGTTACCGCCGCTTCCGCCGACAGCGGCCATGGAGCCCGCGCTGGACATTTCCGACGAAAGCAATTTCGACGTCGCGCTCGCGGCCATCGTCGATTCCATCGAACGGCAGCCGCGCGGCGCCCAGCCGCGCTTCGCCGGCCAGGCTCGCCCGGCCCCGCCTGGCAGTGGGCCCACGACGGCCTGGGCCGATGAACGCCCTGCTTATTATTTGCCGATGGAGCGGCCGGTCGGCGCCTATCCGCACCCCAGCTACTCCTCTGCGGCCGCGAGCCCGCGCGGTGATCAGGAGGATGAGCTGCAGCAGCTCCGCAAGGAGCTGATGCACGCCGTCTCGGCGCGACTCGGATCGCCCGAGGATCATCTGGCGACGATCAGGACGCTGCTGAGATCGGTGAAGTAATGTCGGGCCGCGGCAACATCGGCAAGGCGGTCGAGGAACTGACCGATCATCTGCGGCTGGTCGATCATGTTCGCGCGCTGCAGGAAGGGCAGAAGGAGATCGCCGAAGCGATCAAGGCCGTCAACCAGCGCCTGACCGCGATCGAGACCGAGTTCAGGGTGCTCAAGGCGGAGACCCAGCGCGACGCGTTGCGCGAGGTGCAGCACGCTGTGCAGGGCGTTCAGAGCTCGATGCATGACGAGCTGACCCGCATGGCGACGCGGCTCGTGGTGCTGGAGCAGGCGCTGCGCCGCGAGGCCGCCCGACAGCAGCAGCCGGCTGCGCCGCGCACTCCCGCGCCGCCGCGTTCGGACGGACCGCGTTGACGCGCCACATCGCGCCGACCAGGCGCGGCTCCGTCTTGCCTCGTTTCGGCTTCGGGAAGCGTTAGTCACGACGCTGATGCAAATCGCCTTCTTCACCATCGTCGAAGAGCGGTTGTGCCTGATCTCCCGCGCAATCCGTCCTATCGTCCATGGCCGCTTCAGCCTTTGGCACGAGCGGCGAATGATGTAGGCTGAGTCGCGAGAAACGACGCCAAGACGACCGACCGCAGCGGAGCGGCCGGCACACCTGCACGAGGGCCACATGACCGACCATCTGATCGTCACCGACGAAGGCGAGACACGGACGATCAAGCTGCGGCGGCCGGAAAAGAAGAACGCGATCACGCAGGCGATGTATCTCGGCATGAGCGATGCGATCGATACCGCGCAGAACAATCCGCTGGTGCGATGCATCATCATCACGGGGGGCTCCGGCGTGTTCACCGCCGGCAACGACCTCGAGGATTTCCTGCATGCGGGCAACGCCGGCAACGAGGCCATGCGCACCTCCGCCGCGACGAAATTTCTCTATTCGCTGGCCCACAACGTCAAACCGATCATCGCCGCGGTCGACGGCGTCGCCATCGGCATCGGCACCACGATGCTGTTCCACTGCGACTACGTGCTGGCCTCGACGACCGCGACCTTCGCGACGCCCTTCATCCATCTCGGCCTGGTGCCCGAAGGCGCCTCGAGCCTGCTGATGCCGCAGACCATGGGCTATCAGCGCGCCTTTGCGATGCTGGTGATGGGCCGCACCATGACGGCGGCGGACGCGCATATCGCCGGCTTCGTCAATACGGTGGTGGCCCCGGGGCATACCGAGGTCGAGGCGCAGAAGGTCGCGCGCGACATCTGCCGCCTGCCGGCCGAGGCGGTGGCGATCGGACGCAAGCTGATCCGCACCGCGCCGGACGAGTTGACCCGGCGGATCGACCAGGAAGGCTATCTGTTCGCCGAACGCATGACCTCCGAGGAGGCGATCGGCGCCTTCAAGGCATTCCTGTCGCGCAAGAAGAAATGAACGCAGCCAGGCCGGCCGCCGATGCCGCATTATGATGTGATCGTGATCGGCTGCGGCGCGGTCGGCAGCGCCGCCATGCTGCACCTTGCGAAAGCGGGACGCCGCGTGCTCGGCATCGACCGCTTCCAGCCGCCGCATCGCTTCGGCTCGACCCATGGCGAGACCCGCATCACCCGCGCCGCGATCGGCGAGGGCGTCGACTACACGCCGCTGGCGCGGCGTTCGCACCAGATCTGGCGCGAACTGGAGCGCGAGACCGGCACCCACCTGTTCCAGCAATGCGGCTGCCTGTTCATTCCGAGCCAGCACGGCGGCGCAGTGCACGGCGTCAGCAGCGGACAGTTCTTCGCCAATATCGAGGCTGCGGCACGGCTGCACGGGGTCGACGGCGAGACCCTCTCCGCGGAGCGGCTCCGCGCCGACTATCCGGCCTTCGCCACCGCGCCGGGCGACCGCGCCTTTCTCGATCGCGAGGGCGGCTATCTCCTGGTCGAGGATTGCGTGCGCACCGAGCTTGTCGTCGCCGCACGCCATGGCGCGGAGCTCGTGACCGGACGGCGCGTCACCGCGTTCCGCCGCGCGGCCGGCGTGCTCAGCGTCACGCTGGAGGACGGCACGACCACCTCCGCGACGACGCTGATCGTCACCACCGGCCCGTGGATCACCGAGATGATCGCGCCATTGCGCCGCCGCGTCCACATCACCCGCCAGGTGCTGTACTGGTTCGAGATCCTGTCCAACCCGCAGCGCTTCGGTCCGGACGCACCGGTCTTCATCTGGGACGTCACCGGCCGCGCCGGCGCTGCATCCGACATCTACGGCTTTCCCTGGCTCGGCTCGCCCGGCAACGGCGTCAAGCTCGCCAACGAGGTCATGACCGGCGAGACCGATCCCGATCACGTCGGCCGCGAGGTCACCGCGGACGAGATCGCGGCCACCTACGAGACCTATGTCCGCCCGTTCGTGCCCGATCTCGGCCCTAAATGCCTGCGCAGCGAGGTCTGTCTCTACACCAATGCCAGCGGCGGACGCTTCATCATCGACCGCGATCCCGGCGCCCCCGAGGTGATCTATGCCTCGGCCTGCTCGGGCCACGGCTTCAAGCATTCGCCGGCCGTCGGCGAAGCGCTCGCGGCGATGGCGCTGGGCCAGGCGCCGCTTGTCGATCTCTCCGGCTTTACGCTGGACCGGCTGGCCGCCGCCCCCTGAACGCTATTTGCCGGTTTGCAGCGCCGCTGTCTGCTTGGACAGGCCCTCGTTGAACTGCGTCTCGAGCCTGTCGAGGTAGGCGTTGAACTCGCCCGGCCGGACGAACGGGTTCGGCCCGCCCTCGGCGATCTTCGCCCGCTTGGCGGCCAAGTCGAACATCTCCGGATGCGGCGCGAGCAGAATGTCCGGATGCACCGTCTTCGCCCAGGCATAGGTCTTCTTGTAGTCGTCGACGATGCCGGGATAGGTCGGCCGGCCCACCAGCTGGTTGAGCGCCACCGTGGCGCTGCAGAAGAAGATGACGCTGCGGGTGGCCTCGCCGTCCTTCACATCGGTGGTCCAGCTGGTGCAGCCCGGCGAATGACCGGGCGTCTCATGCGCGGTCAAGGTGACGCCGCCGAGCGTGACGGTGTCGCCTTCATGCACGGCGCGGTCGACCTTGACCGGCGGGAAGTTCAAATGGCTCTCCTGCTCACGCCCCGGATAGAAGCCGCCTTCGAGCAGCGGCACGTCCTTGGCGCCCGCCACCATCTGCGCGCCGGTCTCCTGCTTGATCTGCGCGAGCCCGCCGGTATGGTCGATATGGGCGTGGGTGTTGAGGATGTATTTGATGTCGGCGACCTTGAAGCCGAGCTTGGCGATGCTGGCCTCGATCTGCGCGGTGGATTCCGGCATCACCGTATCGATCAGGATGTGCCCCTGCGGCGTCGTGATCAGATAGGAGGCGAGCCCGTTTGTGCCGACATAGTAGATATTGTCGATCACCTTGAACGGCTCGGTCGGCTTATTCCACGCCGCGATCATCTGCTTCATCAGGTCCGGCAGCGATTGCGCTGCAGCAGAGCCAGCGGCCAGCGACAAGGTCGCCACAAGCAGCAGCATTCTTTTCATCACACCCTCCCCGGATTGCCCGGTATCATTGTTCTGGTTTTATCTGTTTTGTCTTATGTCATTGCCGCCATGGCGGGGCAATCGCACCTCGCCGCCGCCCTGCATCACACGTGATCCTGCCATGAGTCGTCTCAGCCGCGTTCTCGCCGCCTGCCTCGTCGCCGCCCTCACCGCCGCTGGCCTTGCCGCCCTGCCCGTCCATGCCGAGGATGAGCCGGTGTCGCTGCGCATCCTGGCCATCAACGACTTCCACGGCAACCTCAAGCCGCCGCCGGCCGGCATCCGAGTCGCCGATCCTGCGGACCCGGCCAAGACCAGCATGGTCCCGGCCGGCGGCGCCGAGCACATGGCGAGCCTGGTGAAGCTGTTGTCCGACGGCCAGCCGAACACGATCTTCGTGTCGGCCGGCGACCTCATCGGCGCCAGCCCGTTCCTGTCGGCGATGTTCCACGACGAGCCGACCATCGAAGCGATGTCGGAGATGGGGCTGGCTTTGTCGGCCGTCGGCAATCACGAGTTCGACGAGGGCAAGGACGAATTGCTGCGCATGCAGAATGGCGGCTGTCATCCGACTGAGGGCTGCCGCGGGCCACAGCGCTTCACCGGCGCCAAATTCCACTATCTCGCCGCGTCGACATTTCTCGCCGGCACCGACAAGACAGTGTTTCCGCCCTACGAGATCCGCACCTTCGAGGATATTCCCGTCGCCTTCATCGGGCTGACGTTGAAAGCCACCGCCGGGATCATCTCGCCGGCGAGCGCGGCCGGGCTCGATTTCCGCAACGAGGCCGAGAGCATCAACGCCTTGATCCCGGAGCTGAAGGCAAAGGGCGTGCAGGCCATCGTCGTGCTGATTCACGAGGGCGGCTGGCCGTCCGGCGGCATGAACGAGTGCCCGGGCCTGTCCGGGCCGATCGTCGACATCGTCAAGGACCTCGACAGCGCGGTCGACATCATCATCTCCGGCCATACCCACCAAGCCTATGTCTGCACCATCGACAAGCGCCTCGTCACCTCGGCCGACAAGTTCGGCACGCTGGTGACCGCGATCGACGTCAAGCTCGACCGCACGACGCGCGACGTGGTCAGCGCCACCGCGACCAATATCGTGGTCGACACCACGCTGCCGAAGGACCCGGCGCAGACCGCGCTGATCGACGCCTACGAGAAGGTCGCCGCGCCGATCGCCAATCGGCCGGCCGGATCCATCGCACAGCCGCTCTCACGGGTGCCGAATGGAGCGGGCGAAAGCGCGCTCGGCGACGTCATCGCCGATGCCCAGCTCGCCGCAACCGCCAAGGGCGGCGCCGTCATCGCGATGACCAATCCCGGCGGCATCCGCACCGATCTCGCCCGTCGCGACGACGGCGCGGTGACCTATGCCGACGTGTTTGCCAGCCAGCCCTTCCGCAACCAGCTGATGACGGTCACCCTGACCGGCGCCGAGATCAAGGCGGCGCTGGAGCAGCAATGGCTCGATCCCGCAAGGCCGCGCATTCTCCAGATCTCGAACGGGTTCAGCTATGCGTTCGATCCCAAACAGCCGGCCGGGGGGCGCGTCGATGCCGCCAGCATGATGTTGGCCGGCAAGCCGGTCGATCCCGCCGCATCCTATCGCGTCACCCTCAACACCTATCTCGCGCTCGGCGGCGACGGCTTCACCGCCTTCAAAGGGGGCCGCGATCCGGTCGTCGGTCCCTATGACGACGAGGCGCTGTTCGCTTATCTCAAGGCGAACAGCCCGCTCGCTCCGCCGCCGCGCGATCGCATCCTCAACAGGGCCCAGTGAGGTCCGGTCGGACCGGCGCGAAACCGGGGCCTATCGCCGTCAGGGCTCTTTCCGAGGCTGCGTTCAGCGCATAGATTGGGCATTCCCGTAACGCGCGAGTGGCAGAGCCCAATGTCGACGCTGTATCTTTCTCACGAAGCCTGCCTCGATCATGCGACGCCCTCCGGACACCCCGAGCGTGCCGATCGCCTGCGCGCCGTGGAGGAAGCCCTGACCGAGGAACGCTTCGCCCTGCTGGATCGCGACGAGGCCCCGGAAGCGGACATCGCGCTCGCTTTGCTCTGCCACAATGAGCATTACGTCACCGAATTGCGCCAGATGGCGCCGACCTCGGGGATCATCTATCTCGACGGCGACACCTCGATGTCGCCAGGCACCTGGGAAGCGGTGATGCGCGGCGTCGGCGGGGCCGTGGCTGCGACCGAATCGGTGATGTCCGGCCGCCACCGCAATGCCTTCGTGGCGGTGCGCCCGCCCGGCCACCATGCCGAGATCGCCAAGCCGATGGGCTTCTGCTTCTTCGACAATGTCGCGATCGCCGCCCGCTACGCCCAGCGCACCTTCGGGATCGAGCGCGCCGCCATCATCGATTTCGACGTCCATCACGGCAACGGCACCCAGGACATCTTCTGGGCCGACAAGAGCGTGATGTACTGCTCGACCCACCAGATGCCGCTGTTCCCGGGCACCGGCGCCCGCGGCGAGCGCGGCGAGCACGACACCATCGTCAACGCGCCGCTCGCCTCCGAGGATGGCAGCCTGGAGTTCCGCTCCGCCTTCGAAAACCTGATCCTGCCGCAGCTGACCAAGTTCAGCCCGGAGCTCGTGATCATCTCGGCCGGCTTCGACGCCCATTATCGCGACCCACTCGCATCTCTGAATCTCAGGGCCGAAGATTTCGGCTGGGTGACGCGCAAGCTGATGGATCTCGCCGACAAATGCGCCGGCGGCCGCGTCGTTTCGGTCCTGGAGGGCGGCTATGACCTTCAGGGACTGAAGGAATCCGTCTCCGCCCACGTTGCCGCGCTGACCGGGGCGTAATCCCCAGGTTCCAGCCGATCGACGCCGGCAGGACCTGACAGAGCCATGACCGGCGTGTAAAAGCACGGCCCCGGAGTTGAGTGATCTGCAGGGAACCCGCATGGCGGACAACACCGTAACCGACGTCAAGAAGCTGTCGTTCGAGCGCGCGATCGAGGAGCTGGAATCGATCGTGAAGCGGCTCGAGGACGGCAAGGTGCCGCTCGAGGAGTCGGTGGCGATCTATGAGCGCGGCGAGGCGCTCAAGCGTCGCTGCGAGGAGCTGTTGCGCCAAGCCGAGGCGAGGGTCGAGAAGATCACGACCGACGCCAGCGGGCGGGCGACGGGAGTTGCCCCGCTGGACGTCCAATAGCGGCGGTCACACCGGCCCCCCTGACCTCATTGGCCGGGTTAAGGTCAAAAAATATTTCGCGTCGGGGTCCGCAGCGAGACCAAGGGGCGAACCGCCTGCCGATCGTGCATCTCAGCCGTATTTCTCATCAGGACTCCATTAACGTTATTCCGCGACGGTTTCTGCTTCGCGTCGCGACGATTGCTGCGGAACCGGCGCCCCTTGATCGCCGTCACACCCGCAGGCGGGCGGGATCGATCGCCACGACAGCAACGGCGTGATGAGCTCTTCAGGTTCAGTCCGCGATCACCGGGCCGGCGCCCACGCTGCCTTGAGCAAGGCGTTTTCGCGCGCACGTCGCATTCGCGATGGCCAATGAAAGGCCGCATGCCGATGACGACTTCATGATGGTTTGCGGACGACTCCCCTGACGCGAACGCATGGCTCATCCCGCCGCAGCGCTGCCGATTGCGGCCATGACGGATTCTGCATCACGGGAAAAAGCCTGGACCGGGCTTGCCTCTCCGGTCTATTTCGGGGCCGCGTCTGCCAGCGATTTGAGCAGTGCAAGGGAACCGCCGTGGGCCTCCGGGGTTGAGATTTGACGCCACGGAACCGTTTGCGGGCTTGCCATCTTCAGCCGGGTTGGCTTTAAGACGCGCTTTGGTGTAAAGCTTCTCGCAAATGCGGGTTTTTGGAAGTGCTCATTCTCCTCCGACGATTGGAGCCAAGCACTTGCAAGAGCTAGCAAAACTGACTTGGCTGAACAACTTGGCGAGCTTGGGCGACAAACGAGGACGGCAAGGCCACCAAGAGTGACTTACATCACATAGATCGATCTAAAGGCCGGCTAGGCTCCGGTCTGCGGCTTCGATCCGCGCGGATGTGACCTTCAAGACACCAGGTTTCGCCGCCCGTTACGATGAACCTCTCAGACGTCGGCCCTTGAACCCGACCTGCAAAATTGGAATGTCACCGTGACCACATTTAGTAAGACGCCGCTTCTCGACACCATCAAGACTCCGGAAGATCTGCGCCGGCTGAAGGTCGAGCAGGTCCGGCAGGTCGCTGATGAACTGCGCCAGGAGACCATCGATGCGGTCTCGGTGACCGGCGGCCACTTTGGCGCGGGTCTGGGCGTGGTCGAGCTGACCACCGCCATCCATTATGTGTTCGACACCCCGCGCGATCGGCTGATCTGGGACGTCGGCCACCAAGCCTATCCGCACAAGATCCTGACCGGTCGCCGCGACCGGATCCGGACGCTGCGCACCGGCGGCGGCCTCTCCGGCTTCACCAAGCGCACCGAGAGCGATTACGATCCGTTCGGCGCCGCGCACTCCTCGACCTCGATTTCCGCCGGCCTCGGCATGGCGGTGGCCCGCGATCTGTCGGGCGGCAAGAATAATGTGATCGCCGTGATCGGCGACGGCGCGATGTCCGCCGGCATGGCCTATGAGGCCATGAACAATGCCGGCGCGATGAATTCCCGCCTGATCGTGATCCTCAACGACAACGACATGTCGATTGCGCCGCCGGTCGGCGCGATGTCGGCCTATCTGTCGCGCCTGTACTCGGGCAAGACCTATCGCACCCTGCGCGATGCGGCCAAGCAGCTCGGCCAGCATCTGCCCAAGGTGATCGCCAACCGCGCCAGCCGCGTCGAGGAGTATTCCCGCGGCTTCATGATGGACGGCGGCACGCTGTTCGAGGAGCTCGGCTTCTATTATGTCGGCCCGATCGACGGCCACAATCTCGACCACCTGCTGCCGGTGCTGAAGAACGTCCGTGACATGGAGACCGGCCCGATCCTGGTCCATGTCGTGACCCAGAAGGGCAAGGGCTATCCGCCGGCAGAAGCGTCCGCCGACAAGTATCATGCCGTCGTCAAGTTCGACGTCGCCACCGGCACCCAGGCCAAGGCCAAGCCGAATGCGCCGGCCTATCAGAACGTGTTCGGCCAAAGCCTGGTCAAGGAAGCCGAGAAGGACGACAAGGTCGTCGGCATCACCGCCGCGATGCCCTCGGGCACCGGCATCGACATCTTCGCCAAGGCGTTCCCGAAGCGCACCTTCGACGTGGGCATCGCCGAGCAGCATGCGGTGACCTTCGCGGCCGGCCTGGCGGCTGAAGGCTTCAAGCCGTTCTGCGCGATCTACTCGACCTTCCTGCAGCGCGGCTACGACCAGATCGTGCATGACGTCTGCATCCAGAGCCTGCCGGTCCGCTTCGCGATCGACCGCGCCGGCTTGGTCGGCGCCGACGGCGCCACCCACGCCGGCTCGTTCGACAACGCCTATCTCGGCTGCCTGCCGAACATGGTGATCATGGCGGCCTCCGACGAGGCCGAGCTCGTGCACATGGTGGCGACCCAGGTCGCGATCAACGACCGGCCGAGCTCGGTGCGCTATCCGCGCGGCGAAGGCCGCGGCGTCGAGATGCCGGAAGTCGGCGTGCCCCTGCCGATCGGCAAGGGTCGCATGATCCGCCAGGGCAAGCAGGTCGCCCTGCTCTCCTTCGGCACCCGCCTCGCCGAGTGCGAGAAGGCGGCCGACGAGCTCGCTGCCCACGGCCTGTCGGCCTCGATCGCCGATGCGCGCTTCATGAAGCCGCTCGACGAGGAACTGGTGCTGAAGCTGGCCCGCGAGCACGAGATCCTGATCACGATCGAAGAAGGCTCGATCGGCGGCTTCGGCTCGCATGTCATGCAGTACCTGGCCGACCAGGGCATGCTCGACGGCGGCCTGAAGATGCGCTCGATGGTGCTGCCGGACGAGTTCCAGGACCACGACACGCCGGCCGCGATGTACGCCCGCGCCGGCCTCGACGCCAAGGGCATCGTCCGCAAGGTGTTCGAGGCGCTCGGCAAGGACTACACCGCCGAGGTGGTCAAGCTCGCCTGAGGGCGGGCTCGCCAGCCCTCCTTGGTGATCCATGAAGATCTATCTGGCAGGTCCCGACGTGTTCCTGCCGGACGCCGTTGAGATCGGCCGGCGGAAGGTTGCGATCTGCGACCGCCACGGGCTGATCGGCCTCTATCCGCTCGACAACAGCGTCGATCTCGGCAGCTCCGACGCCTCGCGCCAGATCTTCCACGGCAACGAGGCGATGATGGACGATGCCGACGCGATCATCGCCAACCTCACGCCGTTCCGTGGCCCGGGCGCCGATGCCGGCACGGTCTATGAGCTCGGCTACATGGCCGGCCGCGGCAGGCTGTGTCTCGGCTATTGCAACGATCCCGCTGTCTATGCCGATCGCGTGCGGCGCCTCACCAATGTCACGGAGCAGGACGGGCGGCTGATCGATGCCGAGGGCCTGACGGTGGAGGATTTCGGCCTGCCGGACAATCTGATGCTGATCCACGCGCTCGATCTGCACGGCCATCCGCTGGTGCTGCCGCGCGAGCGGCCAGCCGATGTCTGGCATGATCTCGCAGCGTTCGAGATGTGCGTGAGACTGGCGGCCAAGCGACTGACGATTGGGACGGTTTGATCCGGCCACGTTCTGAAGCCGCGAGTACTCGCGAACAACTTGCAAAACTCGTCATTGCGAGCGAAGCGAAGCAATCCAGGGCTACAAAGAAAGTTGGGATTGCTTCGTCGCTTCGCTCCTCGCAATGACGGAGTCCGAAACTCATTGCGTCGCCCTCAGCAACCAATCTCGCGATATCGCCCATGTCCCCTCCCCGCAAACGCGCTGATGTCCTCCTCGTCGAACGCGGTCTTTTCGAGAGCCGCGCGCGGGCGCAGGCGGCGATCGAGGCGGGACTGGTGTTCGCCAATGACAAGCAGGTGGCCAAGGCGTCGGAGACCGTGCCCGCCGACGCCTCGCTGCAGGCCGAGCCGGCGCATCCCTGGGTGTCGCGCGGCGGCGTCAAGCTTGCGGCTGCGCTGGAGCATTACGGCATCGAGGTCGAGGAGCATGTCTGCCTCGATGTCGGCGCGTCGACCGGCGGCTTCACCGAGGTGCTGCTGGCGCATGGCGCGGCCCTCGTCTTCGCGGTCGATGTCGGCCGTGACCAGTTGCATCCGTCGCTGCGCAACCATTCCAGGATCGTGTCGATGGAGCAGACCGATATCCGCAGCTATGAGGGAAAGCGCCTGCCACAGCGGCCCGATGTGGTCGTGATCGACTGCAGCTTCATCTCGCTCAAATCGGTGTTGCCGGTGGCGCTGTCGCTGGCTGCGTCGCCGATGAGCCTGCTGGCGCTGATCAAGCCGCAATTCGAGGCGCAGGGTAAGCACGGCAAGGGCGGCATCATCAAGGACGCCGCCGTCCACCAGGCGGTCTGCGACGATGTCGCGGCCTTCGCGGCCGCGCTCGGCTGCAGCGACATCGAGATCTTTCCATCCTGCATCAAGGGCGGCGACGGCAACGCCGAATTCTTCCTGGGAGCGCGCCGCCATGGTTGACCGTCTCGTCATCGACCATGTCGGCCATCGCGGCGACGGTGTGTCGCTGTCCTCGGGCGAAACGCTGTACGTGCCCTACACGCTGGCTGGCGAGACCGTCGAGGCCTCGGCCATTCCTGGTCACCCCGACCGTCGCAAGCTGCTGGCAGTGGAGACCCCCAGCGCCGAGCGGATCGCGCCGTTCTGCCCGCATTTCGGCGTCTGCGGCGGCTGCGCCATCCAGCACTGGGCGACGCAGCCCTATCAGCAATGGAAACGCAACATCGTCGTCGAGACCTTGCGCGCAACGAAGGTCGAGTGCGAGGTCGCGGATCTGATCGACGCCCACGGCGCCGGCCGGCGCCGCGCCACCTTCCATGCCCGCATGGGTACCCACGATGTCCTCAGGGTCGGCTTCTCGGCGACGGGCAGCCACGACATCGTTCCGATCGACCGCTGCCCGATCCTCGACCCTGCCCTGGATGGCGCGCTGGAAGCCGCATGGGCGTTGGCCGAAGCGCTGAAGCCGACCGGCAAGCCGCTCGACATCCAGGCGACCGCCACCCACAACGGCCTGGACATCGATGTCCGCGGCTCCGGGCCGCTGCCGCCGGCGCGCGTTGCCGCGCTGTCGCGCCTCGCCGAGCAGCACCGCCTGGCGCGGCTGACGCGCCATGGCGAGCTGGTGCTGATGCGCAATGCGCCGACCGTGACCATGGGCACGGCGCAAGTGACCTTGCCGCCGGGCTCGTTCCTGCAGGCCACCGTGCAAGGCGAGGAGACGCTGGCCCGGCTGGTGCTGGAGCGCACGGCCAAGGCCAAGCACGTCGCCGACCTGTTCTGCGGCGTCGGGCCCTTCGCGCTGCGGCTGGCGGCGCGCGCGCGCGTCACCGCGATGGACAATGACGCGGGCTCGATCGCAGCGCTGCAGAAGGCCGCCGGCTGCCCCGGTCTCAAGCCGATCAAGGCCGAGGCCCGCGACCTGTTCCGGCGTCCCTTGATGCCAGCGGAGCTTCGCGACATCGACGCCGTCGTGTTCGACCCGCCGCGCCAGGGCGCGCAGGCGCAGGCCAAGCAGCTCGCAGCCAGCAAGGTGCCGGTGATCGTCGCCGTGTCCTGCAACGTCTCGACCTTCGCGCGCGACATGCGCCTGCTGATCGACGGCGGCTACAAGCTCGAGACGGTGGTGCCCGTCGACCAGTTCCGCCACACGCCGCATGTCGAGCTGGTGGCGAGATTGGCGCGGTGAGCTCTCCGCGTCATTGCGAGCGCAGCTCGCAATGACGGATGCGACTCCTACCTCACCACGTTGACCTTCACCGGCGCGACGCCGGTGTTGACCATGCCGAGCGCCTGGGCGGCTGAGTAGGACACGTCGACCACGCGCCCCTCGACGAACGGTCCGCGATCGTTGACGCGCACCACCACCGAACGTCCGGTCTTGACGTTGGTGACCTGCAGGCGGGTGCCGAATGGCAGGCTGCGATGCGCCGCCGTCAGCTCGGAGGGATTGAACCGCTCGCCGCTCGCGGTCTTCTGACCTTCCGAATAGTAGCTGGCGAGACCCGACGACGCCGCGCGTACCGGCGGCGGACTGAGCTCAGCATGCCGCACGCGGACCATCGACTCCGGCGCCTTCTCGGCGCGCTGGATCTGGGGCCGGAATTCGACCGCGGCCGGCCTGGTCGGCGCCGACAGGCGCGCCTGCCGGACCGCCGATGATTGCGCGCAGTCGGCGAGCGACGCCGCGGCGGCCAACACGAGCGCGGCGGTCACCAGCTTGCGGGCGGATCCCGCGATGTCGCCGGGGAGCAATGAGCAGCGCGCGGTGCGCTGCGCGGGACCTGCTGTCCGATCGGTGATACGCATGTTCTGTGCGCCTCTGCCTCACCCGCTTCATGGTCGCGGCCCAATCGCGGCGGCACCGTGGCAAAAGGGAATCTCGCCTATCTGCAACTCCTGGTTTTTGGATCAAGTGTTGCGCCAATATCACAGATTCGACGAATCGATGACCGAGCGAGGTTTCCCACAGCAGATCGGCTTACCTCAGCAGGCCGCGCAAGAAGAGGTGGCTCATGCAGGACGACCGGATGCTCGCGCGCATCGTCGCCAGCCTTGCCGAATGCCCGGGACTGGGCGCGATCGCGCTCGGCGGATCACGCGCGCGGGGCACGGCGCACGCCGCGTCGGACTACGATATCGGGGTGTATGTGGCGCCGGGTCATCGGCTCGACACCGACGCGTTGCGCGAGGCCATCGCGCCGCTGGTCGATGACCCGCAACGAGCCGAGCTGACTGAGGTCGGCGGCTGGGGCCGCTGGATCGTGGGCGGCGGCTGGCTGCGGATCGCGGGCCACAAGGTCGACCTGCTCTATCGCGAGATCGACGCCGTCAGCCGGGTAATCGCCGACTGCATCAACGGGCGGATCGAGATCGATTACCAGCCGGGTCATCCGCACGGCTTCGTCTCGGCGATCTGGATGGGCGAGGTCGCATTGTGCCGCGTCCTGCATGATCCGGCTCAGCTGCTGGCCGGTTTGAAATCACGCTGCTCGCATTATCCGCGCCCGCTGCGCGATGCGCTGCTCGGTCGCTTCCGATGGGAGATCACGTTCAGCATCGACAATGCGGCGCTGGCCATCTCGCGTGGCGATCACACGCACATTGCAGGATGCGCCTATCGCGCGCTCGCCTGCCTTGCGCAGGTGTTGTTTGCCATCAATGCCCGCTACCTGATCAATGAGAAAGCAGCGCTCGCGGAGGCGGCCAGCTTCCCGCTCACCCCTGACCGTCTGCAGGCCCGCGTGCAGTCCGTCTGGCAGGCGATCGGCTGCAGCCAATTCGGCGCTGCGATCGATGTCTTGAAGGCGCTCGACGCCGACCTCACGCAGATCATGCGGCAGGCTTGTGAGAGCGGCTGAAGCTTCGTCCCTGCCCCGTACGTCCTCGCCAAGGGCGCGCGATCGGCTGGATCACCGGCCCCAGCGGTCCTGCCAGATCTTCTCGCCGATCAGGCAGGACACCCGCGGCTCCTTGTTGGCATCGTCGGCGACCGGCACGATCTTGGCCGGCGGCGTCCGTCCGGCCACCTCCATCAGCAGCTTGGTGCGGATGGCCTCCTTGAATTCGTCGCGGCTCTTGATCGTCACCACGAACGAGCCGCGACCACCGGTCACGCAATCCTTGTAGTAGAGGTCGAGGTTCTCAATATCCATCGTCGAATAGGACGGCTCCTTGACCATGATCGGCAGGCCGTTGATCGTGATGCCCTTGGCCACCGCCTCATCGCGCGCCATCGTGACCGGCGAGGGACCATTGTTGTTTGGACCGTCGCCGGAGATGTCAATCACGCGACGCAGGCCGCGATAGGGATTCTCGTCGAACAGCGGCATCGCGAAGTAGATCGCGCCCGAGATCGAGGTGCGCGAGGCCCGGCGGATCGGCGTCTTCATGATCTCGGCGGCGACCGCATCGGCGCTTTCCGGGCCGTCGATCAGCCGCCAGGGAATGATGATCTTCTGATCGCTCGAGGCGGCCCATTCAAAATAGGTCACGGCGATGCGGCCATGCACGCCGTTCTTCAGAGCCTGCAGGAACTCGCGCGAGCTGAGCGCTTGCGCGTAGCCTTCGCGCTGGATCGCGAGCTCGTCCAGATCCATCGAATAGGACACGTCGACGGCGAGGATCAGCTCGACATCGACGGAGGCGTCCTTGTCGCTCAGCTGCTGCGCCGCCTGGGCGCCGGGCGCCGCCGCGACGCTGGCCACGTCGCCGCCGGCCAAGGCGCCCGCCAGACACGCCACCCCGATCGAGATCCACCAGCGCATAAGCTGCCCTCCAATCGCGTCAGATAATGGTGACACGCAATCCGCGGTCAGCAAAGCAGGAACGCACGCCGCCATTCACTTTCCAGTTAGTCCAGGGCGACCTGCCCGGATGTTGGTCAGGCGCGGAGCCGTGCGCCTTGCACGATGACGGCATGCAGCCCGTGGTTTCCCGGAGGGACCGAAGGCTGTATTGTGGCGGCTCCGCCGCATCAGGAACACACGGGCGCGCCGCACATGAACGACGCCGTTACCAAGCCGAAGACGAAGGTCCGCACCAAGGTCGAGCGCCCGCGGCTCTACAAGGTCATCCTGGTCAATGACGACTTCACGCCGCGCGATTTCGTGGTGATGATCCTGAAATCGGAATTCCGCATGACCGAGGACCAGGCCTACAAGGTGATGATCACGGCCCATAAGCTCGGCGTCTGCGTGGTGGCCGTGTTCACCAAGGACGTCGCCGAGACCAAGGCGACGCGCGCGACCGATGCCGGCCGTGCCAAGGGCTATCCACTGTTGTTCACCACCGAGCCTGAGACATAGACCGAAGAACTAATCTTCTTCGCGAAGCCCGAACACGCGCTGCTGCGTCGCGAGGCCCGCGATCGGGAATGCGCCGAGATCGGTCCATGGCTCGGCACAGGCGCCGGCGAACGTCTCCGAGGCGACCACGGTGCGCGCCAGCCGCGCGGCGATCTTCTCCAGCCGGGCCGCGAGATTGACCGCCGGACCGATGCAGGTGAAATCGAGCCGATTGCCGCCGCCGATATTGCCGTACAGCACCTCTCCGACATGCAGCGCCACGCCGAAGCGGAAGCGCTCGCGCGCATCGCCGCTCACGTACTCCAGGGCGTGGACGCGGCTGCGCGCGGCGCGCGCCGCTGCAAGCACGCGGCTGCAGACCTCCGCGGGGTCGCCATCCTGCGCCGCGATCGGAAACACCGCGAGCAGGCCATCGCCCATGAACTTCAGCACCTCGCCGCCCTGCCCGCGGATCGCCTCGACCTGGCAATCGAAATAGAGGTTGAGGATGTCGACCACGGTTTCGGCCGGCAGCCGGTCCGACAACGGCGTGAAGCCGCGCAGGTCGGACAGCCAGATCGCGGCATGCATCGTATCGGTGTGGCCGCGGCGGATCTGGCCACCCAGAATGCGGGCGCCGGCGCTGTTGCCGACATAGGTGTCGAGCAGCATCGAGGCGATGCGGCGCAAGCCGATGATCTCGGTGTAGCGCGACAAAGCCGGGATCACCGCGCGGATCGCCTCGGCCTGCGCCTCGGTGAAGCCGCCGGGCGACCTGGTCGTCCAGCTCGACGCATGCACCTCCCCGTCGAGAAAGATCAGCGGCAGCGCCAGATAGTCGGTGACGCCGTCAGCGCGCAGGTCCATCAGGATCGGGTAGCGCTCGGCCTCCGGCGACTGCGGATTGGCCCGGAACGCCACGCCCTGGCGCACCACCACCGCGAGCGGGCTGTCCCAATAGGTCGGCGAGTCCTGGAAGCCATAATCGACGCTGCCGATCTCGACCTCGCCGCCCTGCCGCCAGACGAAGCTGCGGCCGAAGATCTCCGGATGCAACGTGCGGACGAAAACACCGGCGCGCCACAGCGGAACGCCGAGCGCGACGAGTCGTCCGCAGGCCTCGGACATGGTCTGGCTCGGCTGGTCCGACGACCGGGCGCCGTCGATGAGCCAGTTGATCAGCGCAGTCAGGCTCGATGGGTCCATTGGCAAAGCCTAGGCCAGCGCGCACGCCGACGGTAGTCAGCGGCGCCGTCAGTCTTCAGCCGCGTCTTCAGCCGACTTGGCCGCGATGGCGCAGCAGATGGTCGGCGAGCACGCAGGCCATCATCGCTTCGCCGACCGGCACGGCGCGGATGCCGACGCAGGGGTCGTGACGGCCCTTGGTCAGGATCTCGGTCTCGTGGCCGGCGCGATCGACGGTCTGGCGCGGGGTCAGGATCGACGAGGTCGGCTTGACGGCGAAGCGCACCACGATCGGCTGCCCGGTGGCGATGCCGCCGAGAATGCCGCCGGCATTGTTGGAGAGGAAGCGCGTGCCGTCATTGGCCGAGCGCATCTCGTCGGCGTTCTCCTCGCCGGTCAGTTCGGCCGCAGCAAAACCGGCGCCGATCTCGACGCCCTTGACGGCGTTGATACTCATCATCGCCGCCGCCAGATCCGCGTCGAGCTTGCCGTAGAGCGGCGCGCCGAGTCCCGCCGGCACGCCTTCGGCGGTGATCTCCAGCACCGCGCCGATCGAGGAGCCGGATTTGCGGATGCCGTCGAGATAGTCCTCGAAGAACGCCGCTTTGTCCTTGTCGGGACAGAAGAACGGGTTGCGCGCGATCTCGTCCCAGTCCCACTTGGCGCGGTCGATCTTGTGCGGCCCCATCTGCACCAGCGCGCCGCGCACCTTGACGCCCGCCAGGATCTTGCGCGCGATCGCGCCTGCCGCGACGCGCGTCGCGGTCTCGCGCGCCGAGGAGCGGCCGCCGCCGCGATAATCGCGCAGGCCGTATTTGGCCTCGTAGGTGAAGTCGGCATGGCCCGGGCGAAACTTGTCCTTGATCTCGGAATAGTCCTTCGAGCGCTGGTCGGTGTTCTCGATCAAGAGCGCAATCGGCGTGCCCGTGGTGACCTGCGCGCCGGTGTCGGGATCGGGCATCACGCCGGACAGGATCTTCACCTTGTCCGGCTCCTGGCGCTGGGTGGTGAAGCGCGACTGGCCGGGCCGGCGGCGGTCGAGATCGACCTGGATCTCCGCAGGCTCCAGCGGAATGCGCGGCGGACAGCCGTCGACCACGCAGCCGATGGCCACGCCATGGCTCTCGCCGAAGGTGGTGACGCGGAACATGTGGCCGAAGGTGTTGAAGGACATGAGTTGATCACCCGATCGGGAAAACCGTCATTCCGGGATGAAGCCCGGGGTCGCGAGAGTCCGGCTTCGCCTCTGCGAGACGCCCCGGACTGACGGGACAAGCTAGCTGAACTTCTCGAAGCCGTCCTCGCCGAACACATACACCGCGCCCTGCTGGATCGGCAGGTCGACGGCGCGGTTCGGCGTTTCGAAGCCGAGCGCGACCATCAGCGCCCGCGCCGTGCCGCCATGGGCGACGGCGACGATATCGCCGGTGAGCTGATCATACCAGTCGCGGACCCGGCGTTCGACATCGGCATAGGTCTCGCCGCCCTCCGGCGCCAGCGTCCACTTTTCGGTCAGGCGCTTGGCGTAGAAAACCGGATCGGCGGCCTGCATTTCTGGCAGGGTCGCGCCCTCCCATTTGCCATAGCCGATCTCGCGCAGCCGCGCATCGAGCGCGTAATCCTCGACCGGCAGCTGCAAGGTCTCGCGCACCAGCTCCATGGTGGCGCGGGCGCGGCTGAGCGGGCTCGCGACATAAGGCAGCCGCATCGCGTCATGGCCGTTGCGTGCGACCAGCTGGCTCAGGATGTTGCCGGCTTGCACGGCCTGGACCCGGCCGAGCGCGTTGAGCGGAATGTCCTGCGTGCCTTGCAGGCGGCCGAGTGCATTCCATTCCGTCTCGCCGTGGCGGATGTAGTAGATCGTGGGCCGGGGCATTGCGGTTGAAACGCTACTCCTTGGCGCCGACGGAATTGCTGAGCGAGATGTCGGGCGCCTCCGGCCGCTTCATGCCGACGACGTGATAGCCGGAATCGACGTGGTGCACCTCGCCGGTGACGCCGCGCGACAGGTCGGACAAGAGATACAGAGCGCTGTCGCCGACCTCCTCGATGGTCACGGTCCGGCGCAGCGGCGCGTTGTACTCGTTCCACTTCAGAATATAGCGGAAATCGCCGATGCCCGACGCCGCCAGCGTCTTGATGGGGCCTGCGGAGATCGCGTTGACGCGGATGTTCTTCTCGCCGAGATCGGCGGCGAGATAGCGCACGCTCGCCTCCAGCGCCGCCTTGGCGACGCCCATGACGTTGTAGTGCGGCATCCATTTCTCGGCGCCGTAATAGGTCAAGGTGATGATCGAGCCGCCGTCGGTCATCAGCTTCTCGGCGCGCTGCGCGATCGCGGTCAGCGAGTAGCAGCTGATCAGCATGCTCTTGGAGAAATTGTCCTGCGTGGTCTCGATGTAGCGGCCGTCGAGCTGGTCCTTGTCGGAGAAGGCGATCGCGTGCACGACGAAATCGATCTTGCCCCACTTCTCCTTCAGGACATCGAACACCGCATCGATCGTCGTGGGATCCGTGACGTCGCAATGGCCGAGCACGAGGCCGCCGAGGTCGGCGGCGAGCGGCTCGACCCGCTTCTTCAGCGCGTCGCCCTGATAGGTGAGCGCGATCTCAGCACCGGCCGCGCGCGCTGCCTTCGCGATGCCCCAGGCGATCGAGCGGTTGTTGGCTACGCCGAGCACCACTCCGCGCTTGCCCTGCATCAAACCTGAAATCTGCGCCATGCGGCTTCCCATCGAACTGATTATTAACTGTGGACGTACACCACCGGTCTGGCCCGGTACAGCCCCATTCCGCCCGCTCTGTGGCAAACTGCAGGCAGGGGTCTGCCCGGACCGGAATAGACCCGTCACCGCGGTGTTATGGTCGGTGCAAGGGGGTGGTTGCGGCCCACACCTTGTCCCAGCAGCGAACGGCCGCAGGACAGTCCATGAGCGCGTTCCGCCAGAGCGTCGAGGCCATGATTCCGGCACTGCGCCGCTATGCGCGGGCGCTGGCGCGCGACATGGACGCGGCCGACGACCTCGTCCAGGACACTCTGGTGCGGGCGCTGCGGTCGGAACGGCTGTTCCTCGGCGGCGACATCAGGAGCTGGCTGTACACGATCCTGACCAACCTCAACAAGAACCGCCGGCGCTCGCTGGCCCGCAGGCCGCTGCTCATGCCGCTCCACGACGACAATCCCGACGCCAGCGGCACCGAGGCCGAGGGCCGCGATATCGAACGCGCGCTGGCGACGCTCGTCGAGGAACAGCGCGCCGTGCTGCTGCTCGTCGTCCTGGAGGGGATGAGCTATCGCGAGGTGGCCGACATCCAGGGCGTGCCGATCGGGACCGTGATGTCCCGCCTCGCCCGGGCCCGCGCCCATGTCCGCGCCGTGATCGAAGGTGAACGGCCGGCCCTGCGGAGGGTGAAATGAGCCGACGATCCACCGCACAAAAGCCGCGCCGGCGCGCTCGCCTGCCGCGCGCAAGGGCTGTCGCGCCGCGCGACTGCACGATTGCAACGAGATCCAGATCATGACCGATCCGACGATTCCCGTCACCGAGGACGAACTGCACGCCTATGTCGACGATGAACTGCCGGCCGAACGCCGCGGCGATGTCGAGAGCTGGCTGGCGGCTCACCCGGCCGATGCCGAGCGCGTGGCCGCCTGGCGCCGGATGGCCGAGGCGCTGCACGCCCGCTACGACGCGGTGGCGAACGAGCCGGTGCCGCCGCGCCTCGATCTGGAGCTGCTGGATCGCAAGCCGCGGCGCTGGATCCTCGGCGCGGCCGCGGCCAGCCTCGCCGCTTTCCTGGCCGGCGGCGCGGCCGGCTGGGTCGCGCATGGCGCCGCGTCGCCGCCGGCTCTGTTGCAGAATGTGACCGGCGAGGCGCTCGACGCGCATCGGCTCTACGTCGTCGACGTCCGCCATCCGGTCGAGGTCCCCGGGGACGAGAAGGCCCATCTGCAGCAATGGCTGACGCGGCGCTGTGGCCGGACCGTGCAGGCACCGGAGCTGGAGGCCACGGGACTCAAGCTGGTGGGCGGACGGCTGCTGCCCGGCCCGACCGGCCCGGCCTCGTTCCTGATGTATGAGAGCGCGTCGGGCGAGCGCTTCACCGTCTACGCCACCAAGACCGCGATCGAAGCGGCGCAGATGCGCTATACGACCCAGGACAATGCCGCGGCGCTGTCCTGGGCGGAGCGCGGCGTCGGCTATGTCGTCACCGGAGGAACCGACCGCACCCGTCTCACCCAGGTTGCGCGCCTTGTTTATGACCAGGCTGAACGGTCGGGCGGATAGCGCCCGATGGCGCGGAAGCGGACGAAGCTCACCACGGCCGCGCGCTTTTTCGCTGGGCTTGCAGGCGCTTGAGCCGACCGCCGAGATCGCGGCTGGCGCCGCAAGAGGCCGCGCTTCGGCGCGCCGGACCGCACGCAAGCGGCGAGACCCCAATTCGGTCACTGAAAATCTGGAATCAGGCCACCACCCGGTCTCAATATCGCGCCAAACATTCACGAAAAAATGAGGAGTGTTCGATCCGCCGATCGACACACCAGCGGCCTCGATCGGGGTTTTGTACCGCGCTGGTCCCCCTTTCGAGGCCGCACTTTCTCCTCATCGCTTCACAGCCCGCCGGCAACGCGCAGCCTCACGAGAGGTTGCTGCGCGGATTGTACGGATGGCGGTCGCGCCACTTGGTCATCAGCGCCTCCAGCTCGGAATCATTGCCGTCCGGCAGCACGATGCGCGTAGTGACGAACAGGTCCCCCATCGAGCCATCGCCCTTGGGCAGGCCCTTGCCCTTGAGCCGGAACGTCCGGCCGCTCGAGGTGTTCTTGGGAATCGACAGTTCGACCGCGCTGCCGAGCGTCGGCGCACGGACCTTGGCGCCCAGCACCGCCTCGTAGAGCGTGATCGGCAAATCCAGCCTGATGTCGCTGCCCTCGACCTTGAAGAAGGGATGCGGCGCAACCTGGATCGTGATCAGGAGGTCGCCGGGCCGGTGTCCCGGCGCGCTCTCGCCCTGCCCCTTCAGCCGGATCTGCTGACCAGCGGTCACGCCGGCGGGGACCTTGACGTTGAGCTCCTTGCCCGAAGGCAGCCGCACCCGCTTCTCGCCGCCTTTGACCGACTCCTCGAGCGTCACCGACATCGCCACCTTCAGGTCGAGATCGAGACCGACGCCGCCGGTATCGAACTCGAACGGGCTGCCGCCGCCGGGCCGGGCACCACGCGCGCCCGCGCCGCCGAACATGCTGTTCAGGATGTCCTCGAAGCCGCCGCCGCCGCCAAAGCCGGGACCGCCCCCGCCACTGCGGAAGGTGTAGCTTTCGAAGCCGCCCGGCCCGCCCCGACCGGCACCGCCGCCCGGGAAGCCCTGGAAGCGCGGCTTGCCGTCGGCGTCGATCTCCCCGCGATCGAACTGCTTGCGCTTCTCCTCGTCGCCCAGGATCTCGTTGGCCGAATTGATCTCGGCAAACCTCGCCGATGCCTTCGGATCATCCTTGTTGCTGTCGGGATGGTGCTTCTTGGCGAGCTTGCGATAGGCGCTCTTGATGGCCGCAGCGCTGGCGCTTCGCGGCACCCCCAAGACCTCATAGGGGTCACGCATCCGTCACGTCTCCTTACAGAAAATGAGATATTAACCTATGGGCTCCCCGCCCGCTTTGCATTTCATCTGGTTAGTCCGTTGTATTTTTGCAACGGGTTCCAGAGCCGTTCCCTCAGCTTTGCTGCCAGGGTTTGAGCGTGCGGATGTCCCAGCGCCCCCGCTCGATCCGGCACGCCGAGCCCTGCAGCCAGCGCTCGGTCTTGCCATTGACGTAGCTCGCCAGAAAGTCGCGGCACGTCCGGCCATTGTCGCCGGTATAGGTCTTGGCGATCGGCGTCACCGAGCCGCGGGCCCCGGTCTGCGGGTTTTGCCAGGGCTGGCTGGAGTCCTTGTCGCCCTTGGTCAGCACGTCGGACGCCGCGTTGCGGGCGAAAGCGAGATCGGCTTCGGTCGGCTCGCGCTCCGGCGCCGGCCTGATCGCGCTCGTGATCTCCGCATCCTCCATCTTGGCAAAGGCCGATTCGGGGCGCGACAGGCTGCAGCCACCGCCGGACAGTCCGATGAGAATGAGTGTCAAAGCCGCGCCAGCATGACCAATCGCGGATAGGCCAAGCCGGACCGATGTCCTATATAGGGCCGTAACGACATGGACGTGCGCGCGCCTGGCCGCCGGTGAACGCAAAACTCGGACTCCCCATACTCATGACCGACCCCACGAGCATCAAACACCAGACAACCTTAACATCCGGTACATCGGCCGATTTTACCCAGGCCAGCGAACCGTTTGCCCTGTTTGCCGAGTGGTTCGGCGAGGCCAACAAGAGCGAGCTCAACGATCCGAATGCGATGGCGCTGGCGACGGTCGACGACATCGGGCTGCCCGATGTGCGCATGGTGCTGATGAAGGGCTATGACGAGGACGGCTTCGTGTTCTACAGCCACAAGGCCAGCCAGAAGGGCCAGGAGCTCGCCGGCAATCCGAAGGCCGCGCTGCTGTTTCACTGGAAGTCGCTGCGCCGGCAGGTCCGCATCCGCGGCCTGGTGACGCCGGTGACCGACGAAGAGGCCGACGCCTATTTCGCGACTAGGCCGAAGCAGGCGCAGCTCGGTGCCTGGGCCAGCAAACAGTCGCAGCCGCTGGAAAGCCGATTCGCCTTCGAGCAGGCGATCGCCAAGGTCGCTGCGCAATACATCATCGGCGAAGTGCCGCGGCCGCCGGGGTGGAGCGGCTGGCGCATCAACCCGGTGCGGATGGAGTTCTGGCACGACCGGCCATTCCGTCTGCACGACCGTATCGAATTCCGGCGCGACGCGGCCGGCCAGCCGTGGACAAAGGTGAGGATGTATCCGTAGCGGCGCGTTCAGGCCCGCACGCCCCCGCCCCTGCCAGCAACAATTGCCATCAGAATTCGGTGCGCATGAATCGCGCACCGAACACCCAACCATTGTGGTAAACTGATCCCGCGTGGATCGTGAAAGACCCTGTTCATGCCGACCTCCTCTTCCAACCAACCGCGGCGCACGATGCTGCTGACCGGCGCCAGCCGCGGCATCGGCCATGCTACCGTGATCCGCTTCTCGTCAGCCGGCTGGCGCGTGCTCACCTGTTCGCGGCATCCCTTCCCGGAGGAATGCCCCTGGGGCGCCGGCCCCGAGGACCATGTCCAGGTCGACCTCTCCGACCCGCAGGACACGCTGCGCGCCATCGCCGAGATCAAGCAGCGGATAGACGGGGGCGAGCTTCACGCTTTGGTCAACAACGCGGCAATCTCACCAAAGGGCGCCGGAGGCGCCCGGCTCGGCACCGTCGACACCGACCTCGACACCTGGAATCACGTTTTCCGTGTCAACTTCTTCGCGCCCATCATGATGGCGCGCGGCCTGATCAACGAGCTCAAGGCGGCCAAGGGCTCGGTGGTCAACGTCACGTCGATCGCCGGCTCGCGGGTGCATCCGTTTGCAGGCGCGGCCTACGCCACCTCCAAGGCGGCGCTGGCGGCGCTGACCCGCGAGATGGCGTCGGATTTCGGCCGCGTCGGCGTGCGCGTCAACTCGATCGCTCCCGGCGAGATCGACACCTCGATCCTGTCGCCCGGCACCGAGAAGATCGTGCAGGAGCAGATCCCGATGCAGCGCCTCGGCACGCCCGACGAAGTGGCCAAGATCATCTATGTGCTCTGCAGCGAGACCAGCTCCTACGTGAACGGGGCCGAGATCCACATCAATGGCGGCCAGCACGTCTGAGGCGAGCCGCCAAGCCGGACCTGAGACCCGGCTCGGACTTGGTTCACGCCGGCTTTCAGCTCACGACGAAACCAGGGTCGACCCGCGAAGTTGCGATTAACGCCGGCTGGATCATGATGCGTTCCACAGAAACGCATCACGGTCCTACTTCTTGTTCGAGCATGATCTTTTCGGAAGATCCGTTTCTTCTTTTCAGAACGATGCTCGGGACGAAAGATGCAAACGATCGCACTACAAACAAATAGCGCCCCCGGAAGGGAGCGCTGTCGATCTTGCATAGCTGATTTCAGATCATCGGCTGCCGTGTCGAATGACCACGCGCGCCGAGCACGTCGGTTCAGCCTTCGCACACCAAGTTGCGGAGAATCTGCGCGGCGCGCCAGCGCAGACGGGCGGATTCGACGTTGAGCGCACTGGAGCAGTCATCATCGCGCTCGTCCTCTTCGAGCTCGGCGCCGCAATAGCGGCAGGTGCGCGGCGACAGCGCATGAGCCACGACGGTACCGGCGCGGCCGCGCTGATAGCTCGCGAGCTCGACCACGTTGTTTGATGCCGTTATGCGTTTTTCAACCATTGCCGCCTCTTGGCCATGGACGCGATCAACACGCCCCTCAAGCTCTGTCTCGCAGGCCACGCGCCGAAGCGCTCTTTGGTGGTCCTGATGAGCAGGTTTTATCGCAGAGAAGTTTCGATCAAACGTTCAGCGTTCCCCTCAAATTTTACCTGAGGAATTGAGGCGGCTTTGCAGCGGCGTTGCAACGAGCCTAACAAGTATTTCCTGCCAATGCCGCGTCCGAATCATGCCGTGCATAGCGGCAAGCCGGCGACGCCGTTCGATGAGCCACGTCACTAACAACTGCCAGCACCGGCGCGCGAGCAGGGCAAGAATTGCCGAGCATGATGCAGCCGCGCCAGTTCAGATCAGACCGCGGTCATGGCGCCGATCTGCAACGCGCTCGGTCAGAGCCACTTCTTCAATTTGAAGATGTAGTACGGCACGATCGCGCAGATCAGCATCAGCACCAGCGCCATCGGATAGCCGTGCGCCCATTCGAGCTCCGGCATACTCTTGAAATTCATGCCGTAGATCGATGCGATCAAGGTGGGCGGCATCAGCACCACGGCCATGACGGAGAACAGCTTGATGATGTTGTTCTGCTCGAGATTGACGACGCCGAGCATTGCATCCAGCACGAAGGTGATCTTGCCGGCGAGATAGGACGCATGATCAGTCAGCGAGGCAACGTCGCGCTGCATGGTCTTGAGCTGCTCGCGCATGTCCTTTGACCATTTCACGCCTTCGACCACCGCCGACAGGAAAGTGACAAGGCGCCCGATGGAGACCAGACTTTCGCGCACCTTCGAGGTGAGGTCTCCCTTGCGGCCGATCGCGATCAGGATCTGCGAATATTGCTTGGCGTGGCCATGCCGCTCATTGTTCGGCTCGAAGATCTCGTGGCTGACCTGATCGATGTCGGCGCCGACCCGCTCGAGGATGTCGGCGCAGCGGTCGATCACCGCATCGAGCAATTCCATCAGCACCATCTCGCCGGTGATCCCCGGCGCGCAGCTGCGGGCGAGCTTGGCCTCGACCACCGCGAACGGCCGCGGCTGGTCATAGCGCACGGTCACCAGGCGGTGCCCTGCCAGGATGAACGTCACCGCCGTGGTCCTCGGCATGTCGGTGTCGGAGTGACACATCAGCGTCGCCGTCATGTAGCGGGCGCCGTTCTCGATATAGAGCCGGCTGGAGATCTCGATCTCCTGCATGTCCTCCCGGGTCGGCACAGCGATTCCAGCCAGTTGCTCGACGGCGCGGTCTTCGGCGCTGCTCGGATTCACCAGGTCGACCCAGACCGCATTGTCGGGCAGAGCCGAGGGATCGGTGACCGCCGCCTTCTTCAGCGAGGACTCGGACGGGACGAACACCGAGAACATGAAGAACTCCGAATCACGAAACGTGGTTTTAGGGGGCTTAGCGGCGGGATGATGCTGCCTTGTGACGCAGCTTGCCGTTACGGTCCATCGCCCATTTTCGCAAACGCTTGTTTGCATCTGCTCAGGAACAGGGCAGACCGTGCCACCCGGAGCACAGTTGGGGATTGCCGGCAGCATTTTTGCGGCAAAAAGGCAACAATCGCGGCGCTGCAGCGCGGAGTGTGCGTGTATCGGCTGGAGTCGAGGCCAATTTTGACGATAATGGGACGCATGGAATCACGCTGCGGTGGCACCGCCGTGCCCTTGCAACGTCAATTGTCAACTTGGAAAATCGGTGACATGTCGCTGAAGGTGAAACTTGGACTCTTGGCCGCGGGCCTGATGTTGTCGGGCTGCATGCAGGCTACGACCTATGAGGCGACCAACACCCAGGCTTTCAAGCCGAAGGACAAGGAACTTCTGTCGAAGATCCGCTACGCCAATACGCCCGTGGCCGAACCGTATCGGCGCGCGATCGTCGACTATCACCGCAAGGAAGCCCCGGGTTCCATCGTCGTCGATTCGGACAGCCACTACCTCTATTACGTGCTCGAAGGCGGCAAGGCGATTCGCTACGGCATCACCGTCGGCGAGGAGGCGATGGCCTGGTCCGGCATCGCCAAGGTCGGCGCCATGACCGAGTGGCCGGCCTGGCATCCGACCAAGAGCGAGATCGAGCGCTTGGGCGTGCCGACCTTCGTGGCTCCCGGCCCGGACAATCCGATGGGATCGCGTGCAATGTACCTCTATGCCAACGGCAAGGACACGCTGTTCCGCATCCACGGCACCAACCAGCCGGAATATATCGGCGCCTCGATCTCGTCGGGCTGCATCCGCCTGACCAATGAGGACGCGATCGACCTCTACAACCGGGTCAAGGTCGGCACCATTGTCGTGGTGCTGGATCCGAAGAAGGGCGATTCGCCCTACAAGCCGCAGATGGCGCTGCAGGGCGGAGCAACCTTCGCCGCGATGCAGTAAGGCCGCTGCGGCGGCCACTACATCAAAAGCCGAGAAACGCGTTTAGCACCCTTTCAAAGGCGCCGGTCCTCCGGCGCCTTTTTGTTTTGACCCCCGTCAAGACCGGCTCCGATGCCTTCTCTTGCCCGCCTTCGCGGGCGCGGGCTGGGGCGCTGGCGGGGGTGTCGCCGTCTCTGCCTCTTCGGCGTCCGCCGCGGCAGCATCGGCTGAACCCGGCTCTGACGGCGCCGCTCTCTGCGGCTCGGCGGGCGTTGCTTCACCAGCCGCTGCTCCGCGCGCAGGCTTGCCGACCTTGCCCTCCTCGGCCCCCTCGGCCGTCTCCCGCGGCGGCGCCCCGTCGGGACGCACCGCCGGCATCAACGGCGCGATTTGCGGGAGCGGATCCAGCACGTCCCATTGGCAGATGCGATAATTGCTGCGCCGCTCGGCGAGGTCGAGATGGATGTGGTCCTCGTGATACCAGTCGGAATCAGGCCCCAGCACGGTTGTGAAGCGCGTGCACACGGAATGCAGCACGGCTTCACGCAGCTCCCGCGGCTGGGTCCGGTCGGTCAGCTCGATCATGCGGCCGTCGGCCAGCTTGAAGCCGCGCACATCGATCGCATTGGCGCGGCCATGCTCGGAAAGTTGGGCGCCGCTGACACGGTTGCGGCCGCGACACTCATAGGCATCGAAATTATCCAGGACGGCGGGCGGGCTGCCGAGCGATTGCAGGAGGGGCACGACATCGGAGCGGACCCAGGACGCGATCGCCGACGCCATCGGACAACGCATGATCGCCGCCGGGGTCACGGCCACCCGCCGCTTGTCCGGCAGCACCACGGCTTCCAGGCGCACCAGGTCGTCGCCACCGCAAGCCCCCGGCCCCTTGATCGGCGGAATTGATGGCGCCACCGCGATCTCCTCGGTCAAAGCGAGGCGGCAGGCCGATGGCTGCGGCACCTGCAGGGCCCTGGGACCGGCGTTGGCGTCCGACTTGACGTCCGACTTGGCGTCGGTCCCAGCCTCGTTCCCAGCCTTCTCCTGCGCCTGCCGCGCAGCTCCCGGCTCGCCCTTCGCCGCGGCGGCCTTCCCGCCAGCGCCGGCCGAATCGGTTGCCCCAGCGCCGGCCCGGACACGCGGCGGCGCCGCTTCAGGGCGCGGCTGCGGCAGCGGCACCGTCGCTATCGCGGGCTCATTGCGCGACGGCCCGGGTGCAGCATGGGCCTGGAGATGGCCCGCCTCGCGCGACCTTGCGGCCGCCGGCGCGGCAGCCATGAGCCAGCTCAATGCGAACACTGCCAGCGCCGCGCTAACCATCGGCCCTTGCGCGACGTCGTGGCCCGCACAAGGCCATTTGCGCGCGCTGCGGCGCGCGCTAAAATTCACGGAACAGACCAAAAGACCCTCGCTGTCCTAAAGCGAATACCACCGGAGGAACGACCTGATGCTTGGTTTGATGCAAGACTGGCCCCTGCTTTGTCACCGGATCATCGAACATGCGGCGACAATCCACGGCTCCCAGGAGGTCGTGACACGCTCTGTCGAAGGTCCCATCGTTCGCACCACCTACGGCGAGATCCACAAACGCGCCCTCAAGGTTTCACAGCAGTTGACGCGTCATGGCATCAAGCTGGGCGATCGTGTTGCCACCATTGCCTGGAATACCGGCCGCCATCTCGAGGTCTGGTACGGCATCATGGGAATCGGCGCGATCTGCCACACCGTCAATCCAAGGCTGTTTCCGGAGCAGATCGCCTGGATCATCAACCACGCCCAGGACCGGGTCGTTATCACCGACCTGACCTTCGTGCCGCTGCTGGAGAAGCTCGCCGACAAGCTGCCTAGCGTCGAGCGCTACGTGGTGCTGACCGATGCAGCGCACATGCCGCAGACGACGCTGAAGAACGCGGTCACCTATGAATCCTGGATCGGCGAGGCCGATGGCGACTTCGCCTGGGGCACGTTCGACGAGAACACCGCGGCGGCGATGTGCTACACGTCCGGCACCACGGGTGATCCGAAGGGTGTGCTGTATTCGCATCGCTCCAACGTGCTGCATGCGTTGATGGCCAATTCCAGGGATTCGCTCGGCACCTCGGCCGCAGACACAATGCTTCCGGTGGTTCCGCTGTTCCATGCCAACAGCTGGGGCATCGCATTCTCCGCGCCGTCGATGGGCACCAAGCTGGTGATGCCCGGTCCGAAGCTCGACGGCGCTTCCGTCTACGAGCTGCTCGATACCGAGAAGGTGACCTACACCGCGGGCGTGCCGACGGTGTGGCTCATGCTGCTGCAGCACATGCAGGCGCATAACCTCAAACTGCCCCATTTGAAGATGGTGGTGTGCGGCGGCTCGGCGATGCCGCGCTCGATGATCCAGGCCTTCCTCGACATGGGCATCGGCGTGCGCCACGCCTGGGGCATGACCGAGATGAGCCCGATCGGCACGCTCGCGACCTTGAAGCCGCCGTTCCTCGGCGCCGAGGGTGACGCCAAGCTCGACGTGCTGCAGACCCAGGGCTTTCCGCCGTTCGGCGTCGAGATGAAGATCACCGACGATGCCGGCAACAAGCTGCCCTGGGACGGCAAGACCTTCGGCCGGCTGAAGGTCTCCGGGCCCGCCGTCTCCAAGGCCTACTACAAGGTCGACACCAACATCCTCGACGGCGAAGGCTTCTTCGACACCGGCGACGTCGCGACGGTCGACCCCCACGGCTTCATGCGCATCACCGATCGCTCCAAGGACGTCATCAAATCCGGCGGCGAATGGATCTCCTCGATCGATCTGGAGAACCTCGCGGTCGGCCATCCGGCCGTCGCAGAGGCGGCCGTGATCGGCGTGTATCACCCGAAATGGGACGAGCGGCCGCTGCTCATCGTACAGCTCAAGCAGGGCCAGACCGCGACGCGCGAGGACATCCTGAAATACATGGAAGGCAAGATCGCCAAATGGTGGATGCCTGATGACGTCGCGTTCGTGGACGGCATCCCGCACACCGCAACCGGCAAGATCCTGAAGACGGCCTTGCGCGACCAGTTCAAGGCCTATCGCTTCCCCAACGCGGCCGCTTGAACGCCCGATCATCGTTGAACGCGACCGGCGGCCTCTCCGACCAGAGAGGCCGCTTCTGCATGTGGGCGTTGGACAGCGGGATCGGCCTGAACCACCATTCCGACCGAACGCGAGAAGGAGATTCGACGGCCATCATGGGCACGAACGCAAACCGGCCGGGACCAGAATCGCCGCGGGCCACGTGGCGCGAGGTGCCCTCGACCGTGCTGACGCTGGGGCTGGTGTCACTCCTGATGGACATCTCCTCGGAGCTGGTGCACGCGCTGCTGCCGGTCTTTCTTGCAAGCGTGGTCGGCGCCAGCACCGTCACCATCGGGCTGATCGAAGGCGTCGCCGAGGCGACCGCGGCCATCACCAAAGTGTTTTCCGGCGCGCTGTCGGACCGGATCGGCAACCGCAAGCTGCTGATCGGGATCGGCTATGGGCTCGCCGCCCTGACCAAGCCGGTGTTTCCGCTCGCCAGCACGTCCGGGCAAATCCTCGCTGCGCGGTTCATCGATCGCATTGGCAAGGGCATCCGCGAAGCGCCGCGGGATGCGCTCATCGCCGATGTGACCCCGGAGGGCATCCGCGGCGCGAGCTACGGCCTGCGCCAGTCGCTGGATACGATCGGAGCCTTTGCCGGTCCGCTGCTCGCGGTGGCACTGATGGCGCTCTACGACGACATCCGCGCCGTGTTCTGGTGGTCGGCGCTTCCAGCCGTGCTCGCCGTGCTGCTGATCCTGTTCGGCGTTCATGAGCCGCGGACGAGCGCGCCCGAGCCGCGCCGCAACTGGCCGATCCATGCGCGCGAGCTGCGCCGGCTGCCCCGTGCCTATTGGATCGTGGTCGCGATCGGCGCAGTGTTCGCGTTGGCGCGCTTCAGCGAGGCCTTCCTGGTCCTCAAGGCGCAAGCCGACGGTCTCGCTCTCTCCCTGATCCCGCTGGTCTACGTGCTGATGAACCTGATCTACGCCGGCGTTGCCATGCCCGCCGGCATCCTCTCCGACCGTATCGGCCGCAGCAATGTGCTCACCTGCGGCCTCGTCGTGCTGACAGCCGCCGACTTGACGCTGGCCTTCGTGCCCGGCCTCGTCGGAACCGCGATCGGCGTTGCGCTCTGGGGCCTGTATCTGGGCCTGTCGCAGGGCCTGCTCTCCGCACTGGTGGCGGATACCGCGCCGCCCGAGCTGCGGGGCACCGGCTTCGGCCTGTTCAACCTCGTGACCGGCGGTGCGCTGCTCATTGCAAGCCTGCTCGCGGGCTGGCTGTGGCACGCCCATGGGTCGCAAGCGACGTTCATGGCCGGTGCCGGGTTCTCGCTTGCCACCCTCGTCTTGATGATGACGGCTCTGCGGACCCGTCCAGCCCCAAACGCTTGACGGTATGGAAGAACCGCTCCCTCGGGCCAAACGCCCCTTGAATTTAGCGCATCCGCGTGGTCTCACACGGATGAACCGGCCGCCCGGCTTAACGCCAGCAGCGGCCCAACCTGGCAGTTCCTGACACGATGGCCCGCAGGTTTCACGCCCCCTATCTGTCGGAGCCGACCTCCAGCCTCGCGACCTGGGCCCGCAATGTGGCGGTGTTCTCCGTCGTCGCCGTGCTGGTTTCGATCCTGATCCTCCGTTTCGACTTCCTGGAGATGAAGCCGGCGCTGGCGACGTTCTTCGGGGCGCTGGGGCTGGCCGCGCTCTCGATCCTGCTCGGGCTCGCCGCCTTCGTCGCGATCTGGCGCAATGGCAGCCGCGGCATGAGCCGGGTGCTGCTGGCATTCATGATCGATGCCGTGGTGCTCGCTTATCCGGCCTATCTCGCGCTTCAATATCGCAAGCTGCCCAAGATCTACGACATCACGACCGATCCGATTGATCCGCCGCGCTTCGAGGCGCTGGCGCCACTGCGCAATGGCGACGGCACCAATACCGCGGTCTATGCCGGCCTCTATTCAGCCGAACAGCAGCGGACATTCTATCCCGATATCGAGCCGGTGCAGATCGAGCTGCCGCCCGACCGCGCTTATGCGATCGCGCTGAAGCTCGTCAACCGGCGCAAATGGTTCATCGTCGACGAGCGCGCGCCGCAGCCGCCGCGCCGGATCGGCCGTATCGAGGCCGTGGCGCGCACCCCCATCATGGGCTTCCGCGAGGACATCTCGATCCGCGTCCAGCCCGATGGCGAGGAGTCCCGGATCGATGTGCGCTCCGCCTCGCGCTATTTCGATTCCGATCTCGGCAGCAACGCCGCGCGGGTCGGAAAGCTGCTCGAGGACCTGTCGAGCGCCGGCGAGGCCGAGGCGCAGAAGCCGGTGAAGAAGGTCACGCCGCCGCCGGTGGCGGCGAAGGGCCAGGGCAACGCGAAGACCGTGAAGAAGTAAGTGGGCGAGTAGCGAATCGGGAGTCGCGAATAGGAAAGACAGCCGCACTCGCCCGCTTTTGCCCTCCCTACTCGCTACTCCCTATTCGCCAACCCGCTACACCAACCGATACGTCCCGCCGATCACCGGATCGCCGTCTGTCGCAACGACACCGCGGGCGACGAGGTCTTCCAGATGCGCGAGCACCGAATAGCCCGCTGCGGTGGTGAGCCGCGGATCGATCCCGATATAGATCGCACGCACCATGGTCGGGATGTCCGCCTCGCCCTTCGCGAGGCGATGCAGGATCGAGGCCTCGCGCGCCTGGCGGTGCCGCATCAGGAAGCGCGTGTAGCGCGGCCCTTCCGGAATCTCGGGACCATGACCTGAAAAATACAGCTCCTCCGGACGGCCGGCGAGCCGCTCCAGTGACGCCATGTAGTCGACCATCGACCCGTCGGGCGGCGCAACGATCGAGGTCGCCCAGCCCATCACGTGGTCGCCCACAAAGATGGTGCTGCGCCCGGTCCAGGCGAAAGCGAGATGGTTCGCGGTATGGCCTGGCGTGGCCACCGCTTCCAATTGCCAGCCGTCGCCCTCGATGACATCGCCATCGGCAACGATGACGTCGGGCGCGAAATCGCGATCGACGCCGGATTCCGGGCTGTGCTTCTCGCTTTCATAGCGCGGCCGCGAGGCGCGATGCGGGCCCTCGGCATAGACAGTCGCACCGGTCGCAGCCTTCAGACGGCCGGTGTTCGGCGAGTGGTCGCGGTGGGTGTGCGTGACGAGGATGTGCGTGACCGTCTCGCCCCTGACGGCATCGAGCAGCACCTGCGCATGTGCCTCGTTGTCCGGCCCGGGATCGATGATCGCGACATTGCCGGTGCCCACGATGTAGCTGACCGTGCCGGTGAAGGTGAAGGGACTCGGATTGTTGCAGAGGACACGGCGAATGCCCGGACGGACCTCGTCGACGACACCCGCAGACAGCGGGAAGTTGCGGTTGAACGGGACGTCTTCCTCGGCCATCTGCTGCCCTTACTCTGTGCGGGCCCTTGAACGGCCCGCTTCCTCCGACGTCATGCCCCGCGCAGGCGGGGCATCCCGTACGCCATGACGTCTCGGCTCACCATTGTCGTCCCGGCATACTGGATCGTCCGCCTTCGGCCTTCGCGGACGATGACAGTTGAGGGCGTGGCAGATGCCGGAGACGACGGCACGAACTAGAAAAACGCCTGAATGCCGGTGATGGCGCGGCCGAGGATCAGCGCGTGGACGTCGTGCGTGCCCTCATAGGTGTTGACCGTCTCGAGGTTCGCAGCGTGGCGCATCACCTGATACTCGATCTGGATGCCGTTGCCGCCATGCATGTCGCGGGCGACGCGGGCGATATCGAGCGCCTTGCCGCAATTGTTGCGCTTGACGATCGAGATCATCTCCGGCGCCATCTTGCCCTCGTCCATCAGGCGGCCGACGCGCAAGCTCGCCTGCAGGCCGAGCGCGATCTCGGTCTCCATGTCGGCGAGCTTCTTCTGGACGAGCTGCGTCGCGGCGAGCGGCTTACCGAACTGCTTGCGATCGAGCGTGTACTGGCGGGCGCGATGCATGCAGTCCTCGGCGGCGCCGAGCACGCCCCAGGAGATGCCGTAGCGGGCGCGGTTGAGGCAGCCGAACGGGCCCTTCAGGCCGGAGACGTTGGGCAGCAGCGCCTCTTCCGGCACCACCACACCATCCATCACCACCTCGCCGGTGATCGAGGCGCGCAAGGACAGCTTGCCGCCGATCTTCGGCGCCGACAGGCCCTTCATGCCCTTCTCGAGGATGAAGCCGCGGATCTGGTTGTCATGCGCGGCGGACTTCGCCCACACCACGAACACGTCGGCGATCGGCGCATTCGAGATCCACATCTTGCTGCCGGTCAGGCGATAGCCGTCGGCGACCTTCTCGGCGCGCGTCTTCATGCCGGCCGGATCGGAGCCGGCATCCGGCTCGGTGAGGCCGAAGCAGCCGACCCATTCGCCGCTGGCGAGCTTCGGCAGGTACTTCTTGCGCTGGTTTTCGTCGCCATAGGCATAGATCGGATACATCACCAGCGACGACTGCACCGAGTTCATCGAGCGATAGCCGGAATCGACGCGCTCGATCTCGCGCGCCACGAGGCCATAGGCGACGTAGCTCGCATTGGCGCAGCCATATTCCTCCGGCAGGGTGATGCCGATCAGGCCGAGCTCGCCCATCTCGTTGAAGATCTCGCGATCGGTCTTCTCCTCGAGATAGGCCTTGGTCACGCGCGGCAGCAGCTTGTCCTGGGCATAGGCGCGCGCGGTGTCACGCACCATGCGCTCGTCTTCGGTCAGCTGATCATCCAGCAGGAAGGGATCGTCCCACTGGAAGCTCGACTGGGCCGGCTTGTCCTTTGCCTGAGGGCGCGCGCTCATGAATGATCCTTTCGCGTCTCGCTGCGCACGGGTCGCAGCAGTTGAGAGGTTAAGTCCTGGAAGTTCAGCCTTCAAGCCGTTCGTTGGCGACGATCTCGATGCCGAAACCCGACAGGCCCTTGTAGTCATGGGCCGACGAGGTGAGGTTCCGGATCGACGTCACGCCGAGATCACGCAGAATCTGCGCGCCGACCCCGACCTCACGCCATTGCCGGTGACGATCGGCCTCGGCGGTGTGCGGCTCTGTGACCGGCTCGACCGGGACGCCGGCTGCGCCATCGCGCAGATAGATCAGAATGCCGCGGCCGGCCTTCTTGAAGTGCTGCAGCACCGCTTGAATACGCTGCGGACCCGCGATCAGGTCCTTCACGATGTTGGGCTTGTGCAGCCGTGTCAGCACGTTCTTGCCGTCGCCGATGCCGTTGTAGACGAATGCCGCGTGGGTGATCGGATCGAACGGAGAGCGGTACGCGAAGCCCTGCAGCGGGCCGATCGGACTTTCGGTCGTGAAGGTCGACACGCGCTCGATCAGCTTTTCGCGCGCCTGACGATAGGAGATCAGATCGGCGATCGTGACGTGCTTGAGATTATGGGCCGCCGCGAAACGGACGACCTGCTCGCCCTTCATGACGGTGCCGTCGTCATTCATCAGCTCGGAGATGACGCCGACCGGCGGCAGGCCCGACAATTTGCAGAGATCGACCGCCGCCTCGGTATGGCCCGAGCGCAGCAGCACGCCACCGTCGCGCGCGATCAGCGGGAAGATATGGCCGGGGCGCGCGAAATCGTTGGCACCGGCATTGGGATTGGCGAGCGCACGGCAGCAAGAGGCGCGCTCCTCGGCGGAGATGCCGGTGCCGCCGTCCGGCTTGTAGTCGATCGAGACCGTGAACGCGGTGGTGTGGTTGGAGTCGTTGTGCGCCACCATCGGGTCGAGCCGCAACCGGCGCGCGTCGTCGGCCGTGATCGGGGCGCAGACAATGCCGGAGGTGTGACGAATGATGAACGCCATCTTGTCGGGCGTGCAGAGCGAGGCCGCAACGATGAGGTCGCCTTCCCCCTCGCGATCGTCATCGTCGGTCACGACGACCATCTCGCCCTTGGCGAAGGCGTACAGAACTTCCTGGATCGAGTCGGCCATTTGCAAGTCTCGCTGCTTTTCCGGGGCGTGCTTTAGCCGGGATCGCAGGCGCGCGCCAGAGCAGCGGAACCACCGCTCGAAGGTCGCCTTCCCCGGGGAAAGAACCTGTCCTACCGGGACAAGCACCCTGGTATCTGTTTAAAGTCGCCTCCCATCGAGAACAAGGGAGCCGCGCCTCATGGCCGCATTCGATTTTGCACCGCTCCTCGGCCCTGGTCTACCGGCTCCGGCCGCGCGCTGGAGCGGGCTTGCGAAATACAGCTTCGTCGGCGGCAACAATGACGCCGATGCCGTCCCTGTGGAGGGCCTGCGCGCGGCTGCCGATGCCGTGCTCGCCCGCGAAGGCCGGGCGCTGGCCACTTACGGCCTCGCGCATGGGCCGCAGGGCTATCGTCCGTTGCGCGATTTCCTGGCCACCAAGCTGGCGCGCGACGCCGGCATGTCGGTCCGGGCCGATGACATCATGATCCTGTCCGGCTCGCTGCAGGGCCTCGATCTCGTCAACCAGGCGCTGCTGACGCGCGGCGACACGGTGCTGGTCGAGCAGGACAATTACCAGGGCGCTCTGACCCGGCTGGCGCGGCTCGGCGTCAAGCCGATCGCCATTCCGCTCGACCGCGACGGCATGCGGACGGACGTGCTGGCCACGGTCCTGGCCGATCTCAAGGATCGCGGCATCCGGCCGAAATACATCTATACCATTCCGACGGTGCAGAACCCGACCGGCACCATCATGCCGGAGAGCCGACGGGCCGAGCTGCTCTGGCTGTCGCGGGCCTATGGCGTGCCGGTGTTCGAGGACGACTGCTATGCCGACCTGATCTGGGACGGCAAGCGGCCGCGCGCGATCCACGGCATGTCCGACCATGGTGGCGTGATCCATCTCGGCTCGTTCTCGAAGTCGGTCGCGCCGGCGCTCCGCGTCGGCTTCCTCGTCGCACCATGGCAGATCATGTCGGTGCTGCTGGCGCTCAAGACCGACGCCGGCTCCGGCGCGCTCGAACAAATGGTGCTGGCCGAATTCTGCAAGCCGCATTTTGCCACCCATGTGCCGCAACTGGTCAAGGGGCTGCGGGCCAAGCTGGACACGCTGGTCGAGGCACTCAATGCGGAGTTCGGCACCGCGGCCGAATTCGACGCGCCGAAGGGCGGCATCTTCCTCTGGGTCAAGCTGCCGGATCAGGTCGACGCGATGAAGCTGTCTCAGGCCGCGCTCAAGCGCGGCGTGTCGATCAATCCGGGACCGGAATGGTCGACCGATGCCACGCATGCGCGGAGCCGGCTGCGGCTGTGCTTCGCGAGCCCCTCGCATCAGGAGATCCGCGAGGGCATCGCCGTGCTCGCCGAGGTCTGCCACGAGGAGTTCGGCGTGCCCAAGCGGTCCGCCAATGTGGAGCGCGGCAGCCCGGCCGACTGACGGCGCGGCTCACCGCACCGAAAACGGCGACTGATATGGCCTGCCGAATGGCACGCCGTTGATCACGGTCTGCACCGGCTTCAGCTGCAGCTTGCCGTCGCGCTTGTTGCCGCGCGTGTCGACGAAACTGGCGGGGCCTTCGACCAGATCCATGATCGCGAGATCGGCCGGTGCGCCGAGCTGCAGGGTGCCGAGCTTCGGCGCCCGGCCGATGATCTTGGCCGACGCCGACGTCGTCATGCTCACCACCTGCTCCAGCGACAATCCCATCGCCAGGAATTTGCCCATGACGTTGGGCAGGAACGGCATGCCCGGCGTATTGCCCGAGAACACGTGAATATCCGAGGAGATCGTGTCCGGACCGCAGCCGCCGGGGATCGCGACCTCGGCGACGGTGAAGTCGAAGCTGCCGCCGCCGTGACCGACGTCGAACAGCACGCCGCGCTGCTTGGCCGCGAGCGCCGCCGGCAGGAGCCGGCCGTCCTGCACGATATTGGTGAAGGCGCCATTGAGGTTCGGCGCACCGGAATAAGCGTGGGTGAGGATGTCGCCGGGCCGCAGCAGGTCGAGGATCTGCGACATCAATTCGCCGGTCTCGACGCCACCGATATGCACCATCATCCGCGCCGGCCAGCCGCAGAGCTCACAGGCCTTGATGCCTCGCTTCAATGGCTCGAGCCCGTGCTTGAAGATCACGTTCTCGGACATCCGCACCTTGACCCCGAGCAGGAAGTCCGGGTTCTCGGCGAGCGCCATGGCGCAGACCTCCACCTGCGCGTTGTCGATATTGTAGAGCTCGGCGACGGGAAAGGCCGACAGGCCATTATTGGCGATATGGACGAAGGCATAGATGCGCGCGCGCGACTGGGCGACGATGAAGCGCCGCAATGCCGCCAGATTGTTGACACCCGCATCGCCGGCCGAGACGACCGTCGTGGTGCCCTGGAACTGCACCAGCTCGTCCGGTGGGATGCCGATCGCAGAGCCGTAGGGATAGACGTGACTATGAAGATCGACGAGGCCCGGCATGACCAGCCGCCCGGCGGCGTCAATCGACCGCAGCCCGCGCTCGACCGGGATCTCAGCGTCAACGGCCTCGATGATGCCCCAGCGGATCCCGATATCGCGCCTGCCCCGCAGGGACTGGCTGGGATCGATGAGGTCGCCTCCCTTGATGATGAGATCGAATTTGTCGGCCGGGCCCATCGCCGCATGGGCCGCCCCTGAGACCACGGCCATGCTGGCCGCTCCGGCAGACAACAGGAACTCACGGCGCGACAGCGCGGACATGGTCGCCTCCCCAATGCTTGTTTGTAGTTGGCCACAGCATGCGCTCGGTCCGCCGATCCGACAAGACCATAGGGTGTCAGATCCGGTTCACACGCCGACGTCGAAACTGCCGATCGGTCGTTGCGCCGTTGACGCGGTGCATTAAGATGGCGCGGCAGATCACCACGAGACCGCATGACCTCGAGCTCTCACCGCCTGCTGGCGATCGCCCTGCTTGCCTCATCATTCGCGTCGGCCGCTGCGGCAGACGAGGCCGTCGACGTCGCGCGCTCCTGGGGGCTGCTCGGAACCTGGGCCGCCGACTGCACTGCAGCGCCGGTCAAAGGCCGCGGCGCCATCATCTCCTATGAGGTCTCAGCGGACGGCAACCTGATCTACCGCCGCGATCATGATCCGTCCGATATCAACGAAGTCGCCAGCGCGCGGGTCGAGCCCGATGAGACACTGGTCCTCTCGATCGTGCTGCCCAAGGCGCGCCAGACGCGCGAGAATGGGATCGTCAGGACGACCGATGGCGGCATACGCTCGGTGTTCAATCGCGGCCAGGATGGCAGCTACACCATTCGCGAGTCCCGCTTCGTCGCCAATGGCAAGCCGACGCCAGCCCTCAAACGCTGTGACTGATCATCGGTGCCCGGCGGCCGGGAGATGGCTCGCGTGAACCGGTCAGCAGGAATCTGAACGCGCATTCAGCAACTTCGCGGAAGTTCCTCCGGAACGTTCTGCCACACTTCAAGTTGACCTCGCGCAATTCATCTGGAGGACGACATGAAGAAACTTGCTCTTGCACTCGCGTCGCTGACGGCACTCGCACTCGCGGCTCCGTCGATGGCCAGTGCCGAGACCGTCATCATCAAGCGCGGCGGTCATCATTATCATCACGGCTGGGACCGCGGCCATCACGGCTGGGATCGGTCCCGTGCCGAGTACCGCATGCGCCGCGACATCCGGCCCTATCACCGCCATCACGACCGCACCGTGATCATCAAGCGCGGCTACTGATCGACCAGGCGACACCGAAATGGCCCCGCAAGGGGCCATTTGCTTGAGTGCGGATCTCCTCGAGTGCGGATCACGGTGAAAAGCTGTCAGCGATCCCAGTCAGGTGCAAAGCCGGGATTGACGAAGCGCTTGTCCTTCGGAAGCGCGGCGATGGTCGCGCGATCCTCATCATCCAGTTGAACTTTCATCGCGTCCCAATTCGCCTGCTGACTCTCCTTGCGGCCGGCCTTGGGAATCGCCGCTACGCCGTCCTGATCCAACAGCCATTTCAGCGCGACCTGGGCGGCGCTCGCGCCATGCTTGCTGCCGATCGCGGCCAGCGTCGCGTCGGCCGCCGCGCGGCCTTGCGCCAGCGGACAATAGGCCACCAAGGGAATCGATCGGCTCGCCATGTAGCCCATCAGCTTCGATTGATCGAGCATGACGTGGTACTCGACCTGATTGCAGGCGATCGGCGCCTGGATCTCCTCGATCGCCTGCCGCAGCAGCGCGACGGTGAAATTCGCAACCCCGATCGCGCGGGTGCGTCCCTCATCCTTCAGCTTGATCAGCGTTTCCAGCGCCGCCGGCAGGTTCATCCCCTTGGCCGGCCAATGAATGAGGTAGAGATCGACGACATCCAATCTGAGCTTCTTCAAGCTCGTGTCGAACGCGCGGCGGATCGCATCGGGTGCGAGGTTCTCCGGCCAAACCTTTGTCGTGACGTGCAATTCAGCTCGCGGCACCTGCGCCGCCGCGAGCGCCGCGCCAATCGCATCCTCATTGGCATACATTTCGGCGGTGTCGATGTGACGGTACCCGAGCGCGAGCGCGCTCTCGACCGCCTCGCGGCAGACCGTGCCCTGCATGCGAAACGTGCCAAGCCCGAGCTTGGGAAGACGGATGCCTTGGGTGTCGATTGCGTCCATGGAATCTCCTGCCAAGGCTTCGCGCCGATCCGGCGTGATCTGGCAGGCGGCGACAAGCCTTGCGTGTCAAGGTGAATGGCGGGATGCGCTGAAATCATCCCGCGGTCGCTGCGCGAGTTCAAGCAGCTCCGCAGCAGCGACAATCACGAAGTCGGGAGACGGTTCCGATCCGCGACCGATGGAGCTCTCAGCGCCAGTTGCAGATGCCGCCGCTGTCCGGCCGGCAAGGCCAGGTTTGAACACGGGTATCCATCGCTTGCGCGTCGAGCAGGCTGCGGCGGTGCATCGCTTCGCGCGCCGTGCGCAGGCGTTCGGCGGACCGCAAGATGGGCCGGCGCTTCGACGCCGCGGCGTTCCGCGACAGGTCAGGCTTGTCCTGAGCCGCGGCGACAACCGCCGATCCGACTCTGGCCTCGATCGGAACGGGCTCGAAATGCGCTTCGGGTCCAAGAGGACGCGGCGACAGGACCGCCCGGGACAGATCGAGCCGGAAGACCTCACCCGGCTGATAGTCAGCCGCCGAGACGGCGGTACCGCACACCAGCGTCGCACACGTCAAGATGCCAAACAGATTCCTCAGCTCCATGGCCCTCTCCCGCACACGCCATTGCTGGCGCGCCCCCTCTCGAGATCACGGCATCGCCGATACCCGATGATGTGTTCGGCCGTTGTCAGTCGGTGACGAAGATCATCGGGCTGCCGGCCGTTGCCGCATCATAGCCAGGGCAAAGCCGACGTCTCTCATTTAGGACATGAAGATGCCGTTTCCAGACCCAGATCTGGAATTCACGGTTAGCGCAATGCACGCCGCTGGGCGCTCGCAGCAGGACGGGACGTCATTCTTCGACGGTCATTCGGTAGTTGAACATCTCCGCCGCCCCGGCTGGTATTTGCATCACGCCCGGCTTGTCGGAGAGCTCACCATCGAAGCCGACGGGGCTGGCATAGCCACGCCACGGTTCGATGCAGAGGAAGGGAGCGCCTCCCGGCTTGGACCAGATGCCAAGCTCTCGGAAGCCGTCCCAGGCCAGGACCAGCGCCGGCCCCTTGTCGCCCATGAAGCGAAGCGAGCAGCTGACGGGATGATCGAGGATCATGGCATCGTCGTCGAACAGCCGTTCGGACAATGCCAGGTCGCGGCCGCGAATCGGTGAGGGCTCGGCAGCGGCGCGCATCAGCCCACCGGCGAGGCGGCGAATGGGAGCGGGCTCCGGCTCGGCGAACAGCAGCCGATAGCTTTCCTTCGGCTCTCCAGGCAACAGCGGCCAGTTGAATGCCGGATGCGCGCCGAACGAGGCCGGCAGCACCTCGTCTCCAGCGTTGGCGATCTCCACCGCCATGTCGAGGCGATCGGCGGTGATCCGGTAGGTCAAGGTGAGCCGGAAGGCGAACGGGTAGCGCGCCCGTGTCGTCTCGTCGTCGGTCAGGCGCAGCACGCAGGATTCGGCGGTCCGCTCCAGCCAGGTGAAGCGCAGATCGCGGGCGAAGCCGTGCTGGGTCATCGGATAGGTGCGGCCGCGATGGCGCAGCTGGTCATCCTTCAGCCGGCCAACGATCGGAAACAGCCAGGGCGCATGACGCGGCCAGGCCGGGCCGGCCTGCCACAGCAGCTCCAATCCAGCGGTCGTCTTGAGCGAGCACAGTTCGGCGCCGACGGCCTTGATCGATGCGGTGACGCCGCCGGCGCTGATCGTATGGAGGTCGTCGCTCATCTCGCATCATCCCGTTCGTCGATCGCGCCGGTGATGCCGGATTGCAGCGGCCACGTCCAGACCCCTGCCCCGTGCGATCAGCGCTCGCCGACCAAGAGCCGGTAGCGGAACTGATCCAGGATGACGGCCAGCACCAGCAGCGAGCCCAGCAGGACCATCTGCATGTAGGAGCCGATCTGCGCGATGTTCATGCCGTTCTGCAGCAGCACGATGAAGAAGCCGCCGAGCACGACGTTCTCGACCCGGCCGATGCCGCCATGGAGCGAGACGCCGGCAATGACGCAGGCCGCAATGGATTCCAGCGCAATGGTGCCGCCGAGATTGGTCTCGCCGGAGCCGACGCGGGCCGTCAGCAACAGACCCGCGACCGACGCGAGCAGCGCGCACAGCGCATAGGCGATGAACAGCACCTTGGTGGTGTTGACGCCCGACAGTCTCGCCGCCTTGGCGTTGCCGCCGACCGCCTGGATGTGCTTGCCGAGCCGGGTCCGGTTCATCACCAGCCAGATCGTGGCGGCCGCGACGATCGCGACCAGCACCGGCACGGGAATGTCGAACACGCGACCGAAGCCGAGGATATCGCCGAACTCATAGGGCACCCCGGAGACCGGGACGCCGCCGGTGAGGAACAGCGCGATGCCGGCCCCGACCGACTGCACACCCAGCGTCATGATGAAGGGCGAGACGCCGAACACGGCGACGCCGAGCCCGTTGATGCTGCCGATCACGAGCGCGGCCGCGAGCCCGGCGCAGCAGCCGAGCACGATCACGAGCCACAGCATGTCCGGCGACAGCATGTGCGACAGCGTCACCATCGCAAGCGCCGACACCACCGAGGTCAGCGCGATGGCCGTGCCGACCGACAGGTCGAAACCGCCGGTGACCAGCGCCAGCATCTGGCCGAGCGAGACCAGGATCAGATAGACCGACTGCCGCGCGACATTGGTGAGATTCTGCAGCGCCAGGAATTCCTTGGACACCAGCGAGAACGCGATCAGGGTGGCGACCAGGAAGAACGGCAGGACGCCGACGCGCAGAAATACCGCGCGCAGGCCGGCCAGCAGCGCGTTGGAGCGGCGCGGCGCAACGGTGTCCTCGGCGATAGTCGTGGTTGGCATGCTCACGCCGAGCCCTCCGTTTCAGCAAAGAAATGTTTCAAGACGTTCTCTTCGTCGATGGCGCTGCCGGACAGCTCGGCCGCGATGCGCCCCTTGGCGAACACCAAGAGCCGGTGCGACAGGTTCATCACCTCGGGCAGATCCGAGGAGATCACGACCACCGCCTTGCCGGCCTCGGCGATGTCCTTGATCAGCTGGTACAGCGCCATGCGCGTGCCCATGTCGACGCCGACGGTCGGCTCGTCGAAGATGTAGACGTCGCGGTCGTCGCCGAATCCCTTGCCGAACAGCACCTTCTGCTGGTTGCCGCCGGACAGCTTCGAGACCGCGCGATCCATGGCGGGCCTGGCGATGCCGACCTTGTCGCCGATGGCGTCCGTCAGGGCACGGCTGCGCCGTGGCCGCACGAAGCCGAGGGGACCGGCGACATCGGCGCGGTCGAGCAGGCTGAGCTCGATATTGCCGCGTGCGGTCGCGGTCATCTGCAGCCCCTCGCTCTTGCGGTCGGAGGGCAGGAAGAACACGCCGTCATTGAGCAGCGCCCGTGTTGCGGCGCCGGTGACATCACGACCCTTCAACGTGATCCTGCCTGACTGCAGCGGCTGCAGTCCCATCGCCGCGCGCCAGATCCGCGATTTGCCGCTGCCGACGAGGCCGGCGCAGCCGAGCACCTCACCGGCGCGGACCTCGAGACTGGCGCCGTGAACACCTGCGGTGCGGAGGCCTTCCAGCGTCATGATGACGGGACCATCGGCGCGGCGTGCGATCTTCGGATAGACCTGGTCGACCGCCCGCCCCGTCATCAGCTCGATCAGCACGCGCTCCGAGGTCTCGCGTGCCGGCACGGTGGCGATGAGCCGGCCGTCGCGCAGGATCGAGATGCGGTCGGCGATCTTCTGGAATTCCTGGATCCGGTGCGAGATGTAGATGATGCCGACACCGGAGGCCGCCGCCTTGCCGATGAAGCTGAACAGCCGCTCGGTCTCGCGCTCGGTCAACGACGCCGTGGGCTCGTCGAGGATCAGCACGCGCGCATTGGAGAGGAACGCCTTGGCGATCTCGACCATCTGCTGCTGCGCCCGCGACAGGCTGGACGCCGGGCGCGTCACGTCGATGTCGAAATCGAGCTCGGCGAACAATCGTTGCGCGCCGGCCAGCATGGCGCGGCGGTCGGTCAGCGGACCGCGCATCAGCTCGCGGCCGAGATAGAGATTTTCGAACACCGGCAAGGTCGGCACCAGCGAGAATTCCTGGAACACGGTGCCGATGCCGGCCTTGGCCGCATCATGCACCGAGTGGAAGCTCACCTCGTCGCCAGCGATGCGGATGGCGCCGGACGTCGGCCGGAACACGCCGGAGAGAATGGAGATCAAGGTCGACTTGCCGGCACCGTTCTCGCCGAACAGCACATGCACCTCGCCGCGCTCGACCTTGAGATGGACGCCGCTGAGCGCCTTGACGCCGGGAAACTCCTTGGAGATTCCCGTCATCTCGACCAGCGGTGCAGCAACGCTACTCATCATCTGCCCCCCGCGATGCGGCCCTGCCCCGTCAGGGAACAAAGGCAGAGCCGCACCTTTCCCCGCTCAGTTGAAGACAGGCTTGAAGCCGTCCGGGGGAAGGATGTTCGCCTGCGGCACGGTGGCGATGTTGGCGGAGTCGACCACGAAGATCTTCGGACCGACATGCTTGAAGTAGTCCTTGCCTTCGAGGATGCGCACCGCCTGGTCGACCGCGATGCGGCCCTGGATCACCATGGAGTCGGCCGGCGCCGCCATGATCAGGCCGCGCTTGATGCCTTCGTAAACGCCGGGCGTCATGTAGAAGGCCAGCAGGTCCACCTTGCCCTTCAGCCCGCGCTCGCGGATCAGGCCCTGCGCCGCTTCGGCGGTGACCGCCGTGCCGGCGACGTAGCGGATGTTCGGCGCCGCCTGCAGCGCGTCCTCGACCAGCTTGGCCTGCACCTCCTTGCCGGTGTCGCCATATTTCGGCTCCAGCACCTTGATCGCCGAGCCCTTCACCGCATCCATGAAGCCCTTGTTGGCGGCCTCGACCCAGCCGGCACCAGCCGGACCCGGGAACCAGCCGACCACGACCTCGGGCGTGCCGGCGGGATGCTTCTTGGCGAGATAGCTGCCGGTCTCCGCGCCCATCGTGTAGAACGACACCAGCGACTTGGCGGCAATATCCGGCGAGGAGATGCCGTTGACGAGATCGATCACCGGGATCTTCTTCTTGGCGATCTCGCCGATTACCTTGTTGAGGCCATCGGCCGAGATCGCGCCGATGATGACCGCATCGGTGCCGGATGCCACGCAATCCTCGATCTGCGAGATCTGCTTGTTGAGCTCGGTGTAGCCGCCGGCCTCGACCAGGTTCATCTTGACGCCGAGGCGCTTGCTTTCTTCGGCCACGCCGTAGTCCACGCCGAGCCAATAGGCGTCCTTCATGTGTGGAAAGGAGACACACAGCTTCCACGGCTTGGAGGCCTTCTCCAGCGGCACATATTTCACGTCGGACGATTTGCCGTCTGCCGCGAAGGGCGGATCGATCTTGGCGGCATCGTATGGATACCACTCGGCGGCATGGGCGCCGGCCGACAGCACCAGCGCCGACGAGGCCAAGAGAACACGAACCAAACTCTTCATTGAACTACCCCTTTGTCATCTCACTCGTGGAAACCCGACACCGGCCTGCCCGCACCCGCGTGCGGTCAGGCCAATGCCGCCCGGATCTTCTGCAGAAGAGCTTTGCGATCGGCGCGCGCTGCGAGCGCGCCATCCATGTCGATCTCGACGAAGCGCGTCGGCATGTTCGGCTGCAGCTGGCCGATCAGGTCCATGTCGGCCGAGATCACCGTGCCGACCATGAAATAGCCGCCGCCGGAGACGGCGTCGCGATGCAGGATGATCGGCTCCTTGCCGCCCGGCACCTGGATCGAGCCATAGGGATAGCAGCTGTCGACGATGTTGGACGGATCGGAGCCGGCCCCGAACGGCTGCTCGCGCTCGACGAATTGCAGCGCCTGGCCGCCGCGGAAGCGATAGCCCATGCGGTCCGCCTCGGGCGCGACCTTCCACTGGTCGGCGAAGAAGCTCTGTTGCGACTCCGGCAGAATGCGATGCCAGTACAGCCCCGGCAGCACGCGCAGCTCGGCCGGATGGCCGGGCTTGCGGCGCAAGGCCTCCGGCACACTCGCGCCAGCCTTGCCGCTGGCCGCAGCGCCGACGGGCAATTCGTCGCCGGCCGCGATCGCCCGGCCCTTGAAGCCGCCGAGCGCACCGATCGGATAGGTCGAGCGGCTGCCGAGCGCCAGCGGCACATCGATGCCGCCCGCGACCGCGATGATGATGCGCGCGCCGCTCTTCAGATAGTCGAAACTGAGCACCTGCCCGGCCTTGACCGCGAGCGCGGTCCAGCCGGGTTGTTCGACGCCGTCGAGCTTGATCGGCATGTCAGCGCCGGTCACCGCGATGCGCGCGGGCGCCGTGAACTCCAGCTGCGGCCCGATGAACACGGCCTCGAGGCAGGCTGCGCCCTCGTCATTGCCGACCAGCAGATTGGCGGCGCGCAGTGCGAGGCGGTCCATGGCGCCGCCCACGGGAATGCCGAGATGGAAGTAGCCGGGACGGCCGAGATCCTGCACCGTGGTCGACAGGCCCGGGTGAAGCACCTTGATGGTCATGCCAGCGCTCCTTCCAGCTTGGCGTTGTAGCCGGTCATGTCCTTCTGGAAATCGCGGAAGTCGAAGGTGACGTCGCGAATGACAGGCGCGAAGCGGCCGGAGGCGACATCGCCGAGCGCGTGGTCATATTCGTCCTGCTTGATCGGCTTGAACTTGACGATGTCGCCGGGGCGGAAGAACACCATGAAGTCGCGCAGATACGAGATGCTCTGCTCGGGATCGAAGATCGGCATCGGCGTGATGCCGAACATCTGGTAGCCGCCGGCGCCGCGCACCGAATAGATGCAGGAGAAGCAGCCGCCATGGCCGATCGTCAGCTTCGGCGTGTCGGTCCGGGGCCGCAGATATTTCGGCACCTGGAGCTGCTTCTGACGCTCGACCATCTGGTACATGAACGGCAGGCCCGCGACGAAGCCGACCATCGAGACGAACCAGGGCGAGCCGCTATGCGCCTTGATGAAGGCGTCGACATCGGCGAGGCCGTTGACGCGGGCGGCATATTCGAGATCGGTCGCGGTCGGGTCCTGGTGCCGCTCGCGGAAGCGCATCAGGGTCTCGTGCGTCCAGGGGTCCTGATAGAACACCGGGATCTCGATGATGCGGGTCTTGATGACGGGCTCAGTCTTCGCGGCCGCGCTCTCGATGCCCTGCACCTCTTTCAGAATGTCGCCCGGCTTGATCACGTCCGGATCGAACTTGATCTGGAACGAGGCATTGGCCGGGCAGATCTCTGTGACGCCCTTGATGGCGGCGTCGCGGATCGCGTTGGTCATCGACAGGCTCTTGAAGAAGGCGTCGAGCGACATCGCCTCGTCGCATTCGACGAAGAGATGCTCGTCACCCCCGAACGAGTAGCGGGTGGTCATCAGGCGTCCTCCCTGGCGCGGGCAAGCTGCGCGAAATCGGTCTCGAGCCATGGCTCGAGGAAGCGGGTGTGGGTGCGGCCGTCGGCGACGCTGGCATCACGCGCCAGCGCGGCATGCAGCGGAATCGTCGTGGGAATGCCGGTGATCACGAGACCGTCGAGAGCGGTGCGCAGACGCGCGAGGCAGTCGGCGCGATCGGCGCCGCGCACGATCAGCTTGCCGAGCAGCGAATCGTAGAACGGCGGCACCGCATAGCCTTCGAACAGCAGTGTATCGAAGCGGATGCCTTCGCCATCCGGCACGACGAGCCGCTCGATCGTGCCGGGCGCGGGCATGAAGCCCTTGTGCGGGTCCTCGGCATTGATCCGGCACTCGATGGCGTGCCCCTGGATGCGGATGTCGTCCTGCGCGACCGACAGCCTGGCGCCGCCGGCGATTGTCAGCATCTCCTGCACCAGGTCGATACCGGTGATCATCTCGGTCACGGGATGCTCGACCTGGATGCGGGTGTTGACCTCGATGAAGTAGAACGCGCTCGTCGCGTCGTCGTAGAGATATTCGACTGTGCCTGCGCCGCTATAGCCGACGGCGCGGCCGAGCGCGACGGCGCTGGCGCAGAGCCGCTGCCGGACATCGTCGGGAAGCCCGACCGCCGGCGCCTCTTCCCACACCTTCTGCCGCCGCCGCTGCAGCGAGCATTCGCGCTCATAGCAGTGGACGACATCATGGCCGTCGCCGAGGATCTGCACCTCGACATGGCGGGCACGCTCGATGACCTTCTCGATATAGAGTCCGCCGTCGCCGAAGGCGGCCGCGGCTTCGCTCGAGGCCTGCGGGAATTGCCGCGCGAACTCCTCGGCATCGCCGACGATGCGGATGCCGCGCCCGCCGCCACCGGCCGCGGCCTTGATCATCACGGGGTAACCGATGCTGTTGGCGATGGTGATCGCCGCGTCGAGATCGGTGACGCGACCATCCGAGCCAGGCACCGTCGGGACGCCGGCCAGCGCCGCGACCTGCCGCGCCATCACCTTGTCGCCGAGCAGCCGGATCGCTTCCGCGCTCGGACCGACGAAGACGATGCCGGCTGCCGTGACGGCCTCGGCGAATTCCGCATTCTCGGCCAGGAAGCCGTAGCCGGGATGCACGGCGTCGACCTTGGCCGACTTCGCCGCGTTCACCACGGCCTCGATGTTGAGATAGGATTTCTTCGCGGCCGGCGGCCCGATCTCGACCGTCTCGTCGGCGAGCTGTGCGGCGAGCGACTCCTTGTCCGCGATGCTGTGCGCGAGCACGGTGCGCAGGCCGAGCGCCTTCGCCGCGCGGATGATCCGCACCGCGATCTCGCCCCGGTTGGCGATCAGGACCGAGCGCAAGGTCATGCCTCGACCTCGGCAATCACCTGCCCCGCCATGATCGCATCGGCATCATCGACGCTGAAGCGGATGTTCTTGCCTGCGACGCCCGCCTTGACCTCATGGAACGACTTCATCACCTCGACGAGGCCGATCACGTCGTCGGCCGCGACCGCGTCGCCATCATTCTTGAACGGCGCGCTCTCCGGCGAGGGCTTGCGATAGAACACGCCAGGCAGCGGGGACTTGATCTCGATGCTCATGGGTCAGGATTCGCTCTGCGGTTTCTGGGGAACGATGTCGGAGACGGGCGCGATGCGGATGCCGTTGGCGATCAGCGTCTGGCGCATCGCGCTGGCGATCTCGAAGGCGCCTGGCGTATCCGAGTGGAAGCAGATCGACTCGAAGGCGATGTCGATATCGTCGCCGTCGATGGTGCGGACCTTGCCGGTCTGGCAGGCGCGCAGCACCTTGTCGGCGACGCCCTGCGGATCGAGCTTCTTGCCGTGGCGGGTGAACACGATCGAGCCGGAGCGGTCGTAGTCGCGGTCGGCATAGAACTCGCGGATGACGGGCTGACCGGCTTCGACGGCGACGCGATAGGTCACCGAGATGTCCATGCAGAACACGAAGGAATTCGGCGCCACCGTGCGCATCAGCTTGATGAAGGAGCGCGACAGCTGCTCATTGGCGGCGAGCTCCATGTAGAGCGCGCCATGCGGCTTGACGTGCTGCAAGGTGCCGCCGTGCCGGCGGGCGAATTCGCGGATAGCGCCGACCTGGTAGACGATGTCGTTGATCAGCTCGTCGGCCGAACCATCGATGCGACGGCGGCCGAAACCCTGGAGATCGCGATAGCCGGGATGCGCCCCGATGCCGACGCCATGCTGGGTGGCGAGCCGCACCGTGGTGTCCATCAGGTTGGGGTCGCCGGCGTGAAAGCCGGCAGCGATGTTCGCCGAGCTGATCAGCTCCATCAGCTTGGCGTCCTCGGCGTCGCTCAGCCGCCAGGAGCCGAACGCCTCGCCCAGATCGCAATTGATATCGACAGTCTTCAGCGGCACGGCTGCTCCCCTCACTGGCATCGCCGCATCACGCGAAACCGCGACGGGCGATGAGCCGGACGTTAGGGGTCCAATCTCCCATTGAAAATTATTATTGTTGGAAACCCATTTTCAGTTTTTTTGATCTCCCATTGAATAGCGATTACGCGCCGTGTCAGAACAAGCCTCTGTTTTTGCATCGTAAATACTGCCGCCCGTTTGCAGTGCAGGATGCACAAGCTTTGTTCGATTTCGTTTTTAAGAATATTAATGTATTACGGTTCTGATTTTTCAATGGAGTTTTGCGTGGCGATCAGCCTGCGTCAGATCCGCTATTTCGTCGCGACCGCCGAACAGGGCCAGATCACCCAGGCCGCCTCGGCCCTGTCGATCTCGCAATCGGCGATCACCACCTCGATCAAGGAGCTCGAGGAGATCGTCGGCGCCGAGCTGTTCAGCCGATCGCCACAGGGCATGGAGCTGACGCCGATCGGGCGGCAATTCCTGTTTCACGCCTACGACATCCTCAACAAGGTCGAGGAGGCGACATCGCTGCGGGTCCCCGCCGGCGACGTCGAAGGCAGCCTCACGCTGGCGGCAACCTACACGGTGATCGGCTACTTCCTGCCGAACCATCTCGAGCGGCTGAAGCGGCATTATCCGCGGCTCAACATCCAGCTGTTCGAGCTGACGCGCGAGGCGATCGAGGAAGGCCTGCTGTCGAACCGCTACGACGTTGCGGTGCTGCTGACGTCGAACGTGCAGAACCCGGATCTCACGATGGAGACCTTGATCGGCTCGCGGCGGCGGCTGTGGGTGCCGTCGAAACACCCGCTGCTGCAGCGGGAATCCGTCTCGCTGAAGGACGTGGCCGCCGAGCCCTACATCATGCTGACAGTCGACGAGGCTGCGCACACATCGCTCAAATACTGGAACAAGACGGCGTTCCAACCGAACGTCGTCCTCCGGACGTCCTCGGTCGAAGCCGTGCGGTCGATGGTCGCCAACGGCCAGGGCGTCGCGATCCTCTCCGACATGGTGCTGCGGCCCTGGTCGCTGGAGGGCCGGCGGATCGAGACCATCGTGCTGAGCGATCCGGTGCCCGCGATGGATGTCGGCCTCGCCTGGCGGCGCAATATCGAGTTCACGCCGGCCATGGAGGTGTTCCGCTCCTATTTCCGCCAGGCATTTTACATTCCGACGCTGCGGTAGACAGGTCTTTCGACACCGCTGGAGCTACAGCTCCTGCTTGGCCGTCCTTCGAGACCCCCGCCTGTGGCGGGCGCCTCAGGACGAGGGATCAGTTCGCGACGAGACCTCAACCCTCATGGCGAGGAGCGCCGCCTTGCGGCGCGTCTCGACCCCCGAGGCCCGTGAACCTGATACAGGCAAATCGCGCCGAATCTTCGTGCAACACCGCCGCTTGCCGGCCGAGTTCATTCGTGTACGAATGACCACAACCGGCTTGATGCTGCGCCGCGTGCCGGCGCAAACTGCCGCCAAATGCTTCGTCTGGAGAGAAGGACATTCCGATGGCCCATGACGCGCCGCAAGCGACCGGTCCCAGCAAGCTGGTCATCCGCAACATCGGCCTGATGCTGTCCGGCGCGCTGGAACGGCCGATCCTGGATGCCGATACGATCGTCGCCGAGAACGGCAAGATCACTGCCATCGGCCGCTATAAGGATGTCGACACCGAAGGCGCGACCACCATCGTCGACGCGCACGGCACGACGGTCGCTCCGGGCCTGATCGACAGCCACGTCCATCCCGTCGCCGGCGACTGGACGCCGCGGCAGAACCAGAGCAACTGGATCGACTCCTATCTCCACGGCGGCGTCACCACGATGATCTCTGCCGGCGAGGTGCACATGCCGGGCCGTCCACGCGACGTCGTCGGCCTGAAGGCGATGGCGATCTTCGCGCAGCGCGCGTTCTGGACGCTCCGCCCCGGCGGCGTGAAGGTGCATGCTGGCGCCCCTGTCATCGAATGCGAGATGGTCGAGGACGACTTCAAGGAGCTCGCCGCCGCCGGCGTCAAACTGCTCGGCGAGGTCGGCCTCGGCGGCGTCAAGGACGGCCCGACCGCACGCAAGATGGTCGGCTGGGCGCGCAAATACGGCATCCAGAGCACCATCCACACCGGCGGCCCCTCGATTCCCGGTTCCGGCCTGATCGACAAGGACGTGGTGCTGGAGGCCGGCACCGATGTGATCGGACACATCAATGGTGGCCACACCGCTTTGCCGGACGATCAGATCCGCTGCATCTGCGAAGGCTGCAAGGCCGGCCTCGAACTGGTGCACAATGGCAATGAGCGCTCGGCCCTGTTCACCTTGCGCACCGCGCGCGAGATGAACGATCTCCACCGCGTCATCCTCGGCACCGACGCGCCGGCCGGCTCCGGTGTGCAGCCGCTCGGCATCCTCCGCATGGTGTCGCTGCTGTCCTCGCTCGGTGACGTCCCGGCCGAGATCGCGTTCTGCTTCGCCACCGGCAACACCGCGCGGATGCGGGAGCTCGATTGCGGCCTGATCGAGGTCGGACGCTCCGCCGATTTCGTCATCATGGACAAGGCGCAGCACTCGCCGGCCAAGACGCTGCTCGACAGCGTCCAGCTCGGCGACCTTCCGGGCATCGGCATGACCATCATCGACGGCATCGTCCGCACCCAGCGCAGCCGCAACACACCGCCGGCGACGAAGATCCCGGAGATCGTGGCGAAGTAGTTGCCACAAGCTCCGTCATTGCGAGCGCAGCGAAGCAATCCAGGGCGTCACGCGTGACTCTGGATTGCTTCGCTGCGCTCGCAACGACGCCGAAGTTCGATGAAGATCGCGTCGGGTGGGCAAAGGCGCACGCGACGCGCCAGCGTCGTGCGCGATGTGCCCACCATCTCGTCGCAACATGGATGGTGGGCACGTCGCATTCGCTGCGCGAATGCGTCTTGCCCGCCCTACGAGATCAGCGCTCGCGGCAACTATCGCAGCCTGCTCAACAACCCCAGCAACGTCTCGCGCTCCTTGGCATCGAGTGGGGCCAGCGTTTCCTTGGAGATGGCGAGCGCCAGCGGCGCGGTCTTCTCCGCGAGCTGCTGGCCGGCACGGGTCAGGCTCACGAGCAACCTCCGTCCGTCCTGCGGGTCAGCGCTGGTCTCCGTCAGGCCGCGCGCAGTCAGCCGGTCGATCACGCCCTTGATGGTCGCGACATCCATCGCCGTGAGACGGCCGAGCTGATTTTGCGAGCACGGACCCGTCTCGACCAGCTTCGACAGCGCCGCCCATTGCGTCGGCGTCAGGTTGCTGCCGATGTCGCGCGCGAAGATCATGGTATGGCGCTGCCAGACCTGGCGGAGGACGAAGCCGATCTGATCGTCCAGCACGTAGTTCGATTTCGCCGGCTTGGCCGCAGCCTTCGCGGCCATCTTCGCAGCAGCCTTGGCCGGCTTCAGCGCGACCTTGCTCGCTGCCTTTGCCGGCCGCTTCAACGTGGCGGTCTTTGCCATGATCGTCCTTGCCTCAGATCGACAGATGCGCGTCGCGGATATCGGGCCGCGCGTCGAGCTCGGCCATGGTGCCGGCAAAGCAGATGCGGCCGCGCTCGATGATATAGGCGCGATCCGAAATCAGCCTGGCGAAATGCAGGTTCTGCTCGGACACCACCAGCGACACGCCCTCCTTCTTCATCGTCAGGATGGCGTCGACCATCTGCTCGACAATCTTCGGCGACAGACCTTCGGAGGGCTCATCGAGCAGCACCAGGGACGGATTGCCCATCAGGGTGCGGGCGATCGTCAGCATCTGCTGCTCGCCGCCGCTCATGCGCCCGCCCGGCCGGTTCTTCATCTCGCCGAGATTGGGAAACAGCTTGTATAGCTTCTCGCGCGTCCATTGCGGTGCGCCCGGCCGCGGCTTCTGCCGGCCGACTTCGAGATTTTCCTCGACCGTCAGATCGGTAAAGATCCGCCGCTCCTCCGGCACGTAGCCGAGGCCGGCACGGACGATCTCATGGGTCGGCGCCGTGGAGATGTCCTTGCCCTCGAACAGGATCTGGCCCTCGCGCAGCGCGACGAGGCCGACGATCGAGCGGAACGTCGTCGACTTGCCGGCGCCGTTGCGGCCGAGCAGCGCCACCACTTCGCCCTCGCCGACCTCGAGGCCGATGTCGAACAGGATATGCGCCGGACCGTAATGACTGTTGAGATTGGAGACGGACAGCTTCATGCCGAGGCTCCCTCGCGATGGACAGCGTCATACAGCAGGCCTTCGCCGAGATAGATCGCCTGCACCTCGCGGTTGGCGCGCACCTCGGCCGGCGAGCCCTGCGCGATCAGGCTGCCGCGATTGAGCACCAGAATGCGATCGGCATGTTCGAACACGACATCCATGTCGTGCTCGGTGAAGAGAACGCCGATCGACTGCTCGCGCGCGATCTTGGCGGTCAGCCGCATCAGCTCGACGCGCTCGCGCGGCGCCATGCCGGCGGTCGGCTCATCCATCAACAGCAGCTTCGGCTGGTTGGCGAGCGCGATCGCGAGCTCCAGCCGCTTCAGATCGCCATAGGCGAGCTCGCCGCAAGGGCGCTCGGCATAGCCGGCCATGCCGACGAGATCGAGCAGACGATCCGCTTCGCCGCGCTCGATCGACATCATCGGCGTCCAGAAATCGTAGAGCCGGCGGTGATGCGACACCAGCGCGACCTGGATGTTCTCGCGCACGGTCATCGTCGGATAGGTGGCGGTGATCTGGAAGGTGCGGCCGACCCCGAGCCGCCAGACCTCGCGGGGCTTGCGTCCGGTGGTCTCCTCGCCCATGACAGTGATGCGGCCGCTGTCCGGCACGTTCTGGCCGTTGAGCATGTCGAAGCAGGTGCTCTTGCCGGCGCCGTTCGGGCCGATCAACGCGAGGATCTCGCCGGCCTGCAGCATGAACGACACGCTGCGCACGGCGTGAATGCCGCCATAGGATTTCGACAGGCCCTCGACCGAGAGCAGCGACACGCCGAGGCTCATTGGGCGCCCTCCATCTTGGCCGACAATGCGGCCGCCTTGGGCGCCGCCGCACGCCGACGCTGCATGACGCTCTCGACCACGCCGACGATGCCTTTGGGGAAGACGACGACGATCAGCACGATGAAGATGCCGAGCACGAGCTTTGACCAATCGGTCTGGCTGACCAGCCAGATGTTGAGCGCCTTGTAGACGATGGCGCCGAAGATCGCGCCGGGCACCGTCTCGACACCGCCGAGCAGCACCATCACCAGCGCATCCACCGACAGCGAGATACCCATATTATCGGGGAAGACGCTGCCTTTCAGGTAAGCGAACAGCGCGCCGCCGATGCCGGCCGTGGTGCCGGCGATGATGAAAGCGGTCCACTGGATGCGCTTGCCGTTGATGCCGATCGACTCGCTGCGCAGCGGCGAGTCGCGCATGCCGCGCAGCGCGTAGCCAAAGGGTGAGAAGGTGATCAGCCGGAGCACGCTGACCACGAACGCCGACACGCCCAATGCGAGCCAATAGAAGTGCGACGGCGAGGCCGCCCACTTTTCCGGCCAGAGACCGAGAATGCCATTGTCGCCGCCGGTCACGGCCACCCATTGGAACGCGATCGACCAGACGATCTGGGCGAAGGCCAGCGTCAGCATCGCGAAGTAGACGCCGGAGAGCTGGACCGCGAAAGCACCAAACACGGCTGCGCCGAGCGCGCCGAGCAGCGGGCCCAGCAAAATGCAGACGATCATCGGCAGTCCCGCCATCTTGGCGAGGAAGGCGACGCCATAGGCGCCGAGGCCGAAATAGGCAGCGTGGCCGAACGAGGCGAGCCCGCCGACCGCCATCAGGAAATGCAAGGAGGCCGCGAAGATCACGAAGATCGCGATCTCGGCGCCGACGGTCAGCGCGTAGTTGCCGGCGATGAAGGGCAGCATCGCCACCAGCGCCAGCGCGACCACAGAGGCCAGCCGCTCGACCGAGGTCAGCGGGCGCCAGGGGATGACGGTGAGGCCCGGCGTGCGGCGCGCCGGCGCCTCCTTCTTGCCGAACAGGCCCCAGGGCCGGATCACCAGCACCACGGCCATCACCAGGAAGACCAGGATCAGCGAGATCGTCGGGAAGATGAGGATGCCAAAGGCGTTGAGCTCGGACACCAGCACCGCCGCCACGAAGGCGCCGAGGATGCTGCCGAGCCCGCCGATCACGACGACGACGAACACCTCGACGATGATGCGCAGGTCCATCGCGTGATGGACCGCGTCGCGCGGGATCTGCAGCGCGCCGCCGAGCGCGGCGAGGAAGACGCCGACCGCGAACACCGAGGTGAACAGCCATTTCTGATTGACGCCGAGCGCCGCGACCATGTCGCGATCCTGCGTCGCCGCGCGCACCAGGATGCCCCAACGTGTCCGCTGGAACAGCAGCCAGAGCGCACCGAGCACGACGGGACCGAGCACGATCAGGAACAGGTCATAGCTCGGGATATTCTGGCCGAAGAAATCCACCGCGCCCTTGAAGCCGGGCGCGCGGCGGCCGACCAGATCGTCCGGGCCCCAGATCAGCACGACGAGATCCTCGACCATCAGCGTCAGGCCGAAGGTGGCGAGCAGCTGGAACAGCTCGGGCGCGTGATAGATCCGGCGCAGCAGCACGATCTCGACGATCACGCCGATCACAGCCACCGCGAGTGCTGCGACGACGATGCCGCCCCAGAAGCCCAGAGCCCCCGACAGACGTTCCGTGAGCGAGAACGCGATATAGGCGCCGAGCATGTAGAACGCGCCATGGGCGAAATTCACGATGCGGGTGACGCCGAAGATGATCGACAGTCCCGACGCCACCAGAAACAGCGAGGCTGCACTGGCAAGGCCGGTCAGGAACTGGACGAAATAGAAGGCCATGGGCGGTCCGCGTCAGGAGGTCGTCTGTCTTGATGAGCCGCATTCGAACCCGGACTACTCTCCTCGCGGAGAGCCAGCGAGCCGGCGTGGGGTGAGGGATCTCGGCCTGAACCTGTAGATCAGGCGTCGTGCTCCCTCACCCCGCCCGCTCTCCTCCGCGGGAGGAGGAGGCAGGATCGTGTGGATCAGTCCTTCGGCCGGAGCTTGCCGACCTCTTCATCGCTGGGCAGATAGTCCGAGCCCTTGCGATAGACGGTGTCGACCATGATGCCCTTGCCGTCCTTCAGCGCGGTCTTGCCGACGTAGGCGCCGAGCGTCGACTGGTGGTCGATCTTGCGGAAGGTGATCTCGCCGAACGGCGATGGCACGGACAGGCCCTCGGCGGCAGCGATCAGCTTGTCTGCATCGGTCGAGCCGGCCTTGGCGAGAATGGCGGCCGCCGACTTGATGGTCTGGTAGCCGACGATCGAGCCGAGCCGGGGATAGTCGTTGTACTTGGCCTGGTAGGCCTTCAGGAACGCATCATGCTCGGGCGTCTTGATCGAGTACCAGGGATAGCCGGTGACGATCCAGCCCTCCGGCGTCTCCTCCTTGAGCGGATCGAGATATTCCGGCTCGCCGGTGAGGAAGCTCACGACCTTGCGGTCCTTGAACAGGCCGCGCGTGTTGCCCTCGCGGACCAGCTTGACGAGATCGGCGCCGAAGGTGACGTTGAGGATCGCTTCCGGATTGGCGGCGGCGACGGCCTGCACCACCGGACCCGCATCGATCTTGCCCTGCGGCGGCCACTGCTCGTCGACCCACTGGATATCCGGGCGCTTCTCGGAGAGCAGCTTCTTGAACACCGCGACGGCCGACTGGCCATATTCGTAGTTCGGCGCGATCGTCGCCCAGCGCTTGGCCGGCAGCTTGGCGGCTTCTTCCACCAGCATCGCCGCCTGCATGTAGTTCGACGGACGCAGACGGAAGGTGTATTTGTTGCCCTTTGCCCAGGTGATGGCGTCGGTCAGCGGTTCGGCCGCCAGGAAGAATACCTTCTTCTGGTTGGCGAAATCGCTGACGGCGAGGCCGATATTCGACAGGAAGGTACCGGCGAGCATCGCGACATTCTCGCTCGACACCAGCTCGTTGGCGGCGGTCTGCGCATCGGCCGGCTTGCCGCTGTCGTCCTTGGAGACGACGACGAGCTTCTTGCCGTTGATGCCGCCGGCCGCATTGACCTCCTCGACCGCCAGCTGCCAGCCCTTGCGATAGGGCTCGGTGAAAGCCGGCAGCAGCGAGTAGCTGTTGATCTCGCCGATCTTGATGACGTCCTCGGCGCGCGCCGCGCCCGCAAGTCCCGCGACGGCAAGGCCCAGGCCTGCCGCAAGCATCGTTCTCCGTCGCATCCCTTCAGCCTCCAATGTTGACTCGAACTATCTTAAACCGTCGTCACCCTTGATCTCGGCGACCGTGAGCCCACCGACCCTCGGCAAGGGACGGCCGCTATCGGTGACAGCGAGCGCCACCATGATCTCGTTGGCACGCGGCGCATCGTTGATCTGCACCTCCATGCCGTCGAAATGACTGCGCACGAAGGCGGCGTCCTTGTGCCCGAGCGGAATGTCGAGCGTGCAGCCGACGCCGCCTCGCTTCTTAGACGACGGGATCAGCGCCGCGCCCTTGCCGAGCACCTTGCGCACCGGCGCGCCCATTTTCGGATGCAGAATCGCCGCGGCGTGCTCCAGTTCGCCGTCGCTGCCGACCGCCGCGGCCTTGCCATAACTGTGCGCGGCCGGCCCCTCGATGCCGAGCGCAGCCACCGCGCGCTTGGCCAGCATCTCGCCAAGCTCCTCGCCGATCGCAATCAGCGGCGACAGGTCCTCGACATAGCGGCCGGCAAACGGGTTCTCGATCACGGCCACCGCGGCGGCACGCCGCGTCGGCGGCGAGATCAGCCTGCCCATCTCCTGATGAACTTCCTCGACCACGGTCACGATCTTGCGGATGACGGCGCTCATCGACGACAGTCCCTCATGTTCCAGCCCATCATGTATCAAACCTCACGCCGCTGCCGGCCGCAACCGGGACGGACGAACGATCTCGATCAGACGCGCGCCGACGGCGCGGATGGCGCCGTGGAGCTGCAGCACGGCGCCTTCGATCCGGCCATCCGACAACAACGCCTGCGCGCAATGCTCCCCCGCGGCCAGCGCCGTTGCCATGTCGGTCTCGCTCAGCGCGCCGACATCGCATGTGACAAGCCGATGACCGAGATCATTGTCGGGCTGCAGCTCGCAGGCGGGACGGCGGACCACGGCGGAATGTCCGGGCAGGTCGACCGCATTGGCGATCACCGTCGCCGCCGCGTCCGCCTGCGCCGCGCTTGCCGCAAGCACCGTCACTGCATCGGCGATGCCGAGCGAAAAACTGCGGCCATGCCGTCCCGACGTGGCGACGCCGCGGACCGCGTCCGCAGCATGGAGCGTGATCCGACGCATGACGCCGGCCGCATCCGGCCGGTCCATCAATCCGACCGTGAAGGTCGCGGCGTCTTCCAGATGCAGCGCGATATCGCCGCCATTGTTGACATAGGCCCGCGCAAGCGTCGCCGCGCCGCGCATCGCGCCGAGAATCTCCTCGGCCACCGCTCCGGCCACCGCGGCCATCGGCGTGATGAACATCTCGGCCGCGAACGGCGCCACGGCCGCATGCATGCGACGGGCGACGACGCCATTCACAACACAACGATCCTGATCCGCGGCCTTGCGCAGTTCGGACAGTTCCGAGCAGAGCTCATCGAGCAGACCGGTGAAGCGTTCCGCGGCCGCCTGATAGGCGGCGCGGATATCAGCCTCCGCCCCCTCGGCGCCGATGATCAGATCGATCGGTCCATCCTGCAGATGCAGCCGCCGGTCCGGCAATAGCGCGATCTGGGGCTGACGGCTCATATGCCCTGCCCCGGCCACGGCAACTGCCGAATATCCTTGCTGACATCCCTGAGCGACGCGAGCGGCTGCACGTAATCCATGTGGCCGCCCAGCGCCTCATAGTCGGACAGCGTCATGGTGAACTCGATCGGCGCCACCAGCGCCGGAGTCGGCACGTAGCCGAAGGCGCCGGCCGGCATCTGCGTCACGTCCACCATGTAGGTGATGCCGCCACCCGGCCAGACATAGACCGGCGCCCCGCCTGACGTGACGCGCGTCAGCGCATCCTTGACCGAACGCGTCAGCCGCACCGGATTGTCGGTGACACCGGCGCGCAAAGAGCCGCCGGCACCGGCCATGAACAGCACGGTGCACAGCGCCGGCTCGCAATTTTCCTGGATGCGCTCGACCGAGAACTGCAGCTCCGGCGGCATGTCGCGCTGGACCGGCTTCAGCGCCTCGTCGAGCACATAGTAGCCGGCATGCTCGCCGGTGGTCGACACCATCAGCAGCGTCGTGCCGGGCTTCGCCGTCTTCGGATCGAACGGCCCGAGAATGGAGAGCGGATCGGAGATGTCGGTGCCACCCCAGCCGGTGCCGGGCTGCGCCACCTGGAAGTACCGCCCCGGCGTGGAGCGTCGCCCCTTCATCTTGATGCCGGTGGCCGGAATGTCGAGCAGCTTGCCGGCCTGGTGCTCGGACAGCACGCCGGTGATGTGGTCGTCGACGACGACGACCTCGTCGACCTTGCCCTGCCACTGCTTGGCGAACATGCCGATCGTGGCCGAGCCGCAACCGACGCGCATGCGCTCTTCCTTGACGCCGTTGACCACCGGCGGCTGCCCCGCCTGCACGATCACGCTGGCGCCGCCATCAATCGTGAGTTCGACGGCCTTGCGGTTACTGAGATCCATCAGCGCATCGCAGGTGACACGCCCCTCCTTCTTGGAGCCGCCGGTCAGATGATGCACGCCGCCGAGCGACAGCATCTGCGAGCCATATTCGCTGGTCGTGACGTGACCGACCGCCTCGCCGTCGACGCGCACCGTCGCGGCCTCGGGCCCGAGATAGCGGTCGGTGTCGATCTTCACCTTGACACCGCAATAGCTGAAGATGCCCTCGGTCACGACCGTGACCATGTCAACGCCTTCGACCTGCGACGAGACGATGAATGGCGCCGGCTTGTAATCGGGATAGGTGGTGCCGGCTCCGATCGCGGTGACGAACAGTTCCGGCTGATGCACGATTTTGCCGTCCCAGTCGCCGCTGGCCTGGAACGGAACCAGCTTGCCGCCATGCGACACGGTGCGCTCGAGCAGGATGTGCGGATCGACGCGCACCAGCACGCCATCCTGATTGGCGTAGCGATCGCAGGCACCGGCCGCGCCCGGCTTGATGTAGCACATCACCGGGCAGGCATCGCAGCGGATCTTGTCCCCTGCACCGTCGCTCGCCGTCTCAGTCACCATGCAGAGGAGCCCATCTTGAAGCGGAGGCGACGATAACAGCCGGCGCGCCGCGGCAATTCGTTCGTATACGAATGATGTCGCGCCCCTCCGCCGACTGTCAAGCGCTCCCGCAGGCGAAAAGCAGGTTTGCCGGATAAACGATCAGTTTGCCCTGCACAATGACGACAAATCGTGCATACGCTGCACCGCGAAACGCGGTACTTGCATGTTAGTACACAAACGATAGGCTCCGGGGCGATCGCGATCGCATTCTCGTTAACGATAGCATAGCGGACGACAGAAGGGCATGACGCCAGCAACGATTCGGCTGACCGTGAACGGACAGACGCATGACGTCACCGCCGCGCCCGACACGCCCCTGCTCCATGCGCTGCGCAACGACCTCGGTTTGAACGGCCCGAAATATGGCTGCGGCCTCGGCGAGTGCGGCGCGTGCACTGTGCTGATCGACGGCCGCGCCGCACGCTCCTGCGTCATTCCGATCGAGGGCTGCGTCGGTCGCACCGTCACGACGCTGGAAGGCCTCGGCTCGCGCGAGGCGCCGGATCCGGTGCAGCAGGCCTTCATCGCCGAGCAGGCCGCGCAATGCGGCTATTGCCTGAATGGCATGATCATGACCACCAAGGCGCTGCTCGCGATCAAGCCCGATCCGTCGCTCGACGAGATCAAGCAGGCGCTGCGCTACAATCTTTGTCGCTGCGGCGCCCATATCGAAATCCTCCGCGCCGCGATGCGGGCCGCCGGACACGCGCTCGAGGCGTTGGACTGATGAGCGCTGGCACGCCCACCGAAACCGACGCACCGCGCGGCTGGCTGGTCGTCGAACGCCCCGTCGCGGGCGCCGATGGACAATTCGAGACCTTCATTCGGATCACCGCGTCCGGCGAGGTCTCGGCCTTCAACGGGCATGTCGATCTCGGCACCGGCATCCGGACCGCGCTGGGACAGATCGTCGCAGAAGAGCTCGACGTCTCCTTCGCCCGCGTCGTGGTCGTGCTCGGCGACACCGCCATCGTGCCCAACCAGGGCGCGACGATCGCCAGCGAGACCATCCAGATCACCGCGGTGCCGCTGCGCAAAGCGGCCGCGCAGGCGCGCGCCTTTCTGCTGGTCCGGGCGGCAGCGCAACTGGGTGCCGCCATTGAGGATCTGGCCGTCGAGGATGGACTGGTCCGTGGCGCCAATAATCGCGCGCTCAGCTATGGCGAGCTGATCGGCGACGAGACCATCCGTCTCGCGCTGGCTGACGACGTGGCCGTCAAACCGGTCGACAATTATCAGGTCGTCGGCCGCTCGGTGCCGCGCGTCGATCTTCCGGCGAAGGCGACCGGCGAACTCACTTACGTGCACGACGTTCGCGTCCCCGGCATGCTGCACGGCCGCGTCGTGCGTCCGCCCTATGCCGGTATCGATGCCGGCCCGTTCATCGGCACCAGCCTGATCGGCGTCGACAAGGACTCGGTGCGTGACGTTCCCGGCCTGGTCGATGTCGTCGTCATCGGCGATTTTGTCGGCGTCGTTGCCGAGCGCGAGGAGCACGCCATCCTCGCCGCCGAGCGCCTGCAGGTCAGCTGGAAACCGGTGCCGGACTTGCGCAATCTCGACGATGTCGCGAACGCGCTGCGCGCCAACCCATCGAGCCCACGCCGGCTGCTCGACAAGGGCGATGTCGACGCCGCGATCGCGGGCGCCGCGAAGCCGATACGGCAGACCTATGTCTGGCCGTATCAGATGCACGGCTCGATCGGGCCGTCCTGCGCGGTGGCCGATGTTCGCGACGGCCAGATCCGCATCTATTCGGGGACGCAGAACCCGCACATCCTGCGCGCCGATCTCGCCAAGCTGATCGACTGCCCCGAGCACCAGATCGAGCTGATCCGGCTCGAGGCCGCCGGCTGCTACGGCCGCAACTGCGCCGACGACGTGACCGCCGATGCCCTGCTGCTGTCGCGCGCCGTCGGCCGCCCGGTGCGCGTGCAGCTGACGCGCGAGCAGGAGCACCTGTGGGAGCCCAAGGGCACCGCGCAGCTGATGGACGTCAATGGCGGCCTCAACGCCGACGGGTCGGTCGCGGCCTATGAGTTCGCCACGCGCTATCCCTCGAATGGCGCGCCGACCTTGGCCTTGCTGCTCACCGGCCGCGTCGCGCCGGAGCCGGTCGTGTTCGAGATGGGCGACCGCACCGCGATCCCGCCTTACGATTACGACCACATGCGCGTGACGGCGCACGATATGCCGCCGATCGTGCGCGCATCATGGCTTCGCGGCGTATCCGCCCTGCCCAATACCTTTGCCCATGAGTCCTATATCGACGAACTCGCCGCCGAGGCCGAAGTCGATCCGATCGAATACCGGCTGCGCTATCTGAAGGACGAGCGCGCCCGCGATCTCGTCAACGCGGTCGCCGAGCGCGCCGGCTGGACGCCGCGCCCGGTGCGGCAGGAGAAGACGCCGGTGGATGGCGTCATGCATGGCCGCGGCTTTGCCTATGCGCTCTATGTCCACAGCAAGTTTCCCGGTTATGGCGCGGCATGGTCGGCGTGGATCGCCGATGTCGCCGTGAACACGACGACCGGCGATGTCAGCGTCACCCGCGTGGTCGCCGGGCAGGATTCCGGCCTGATGATCAACCCGGACGGGGTGCGTCACCAGATCGAGGGCAACGTCATCCAGTCGACCAGCCGGGCGCTGATGGAGGAGGTCCCATTCACACGCGGCAAGGTCGCGGCGCGGGAATGGGGCGCCTATCCGATCATCACCTTCCCCGACGTGCCTGACATCGACGTCTTGATGCTGCCGCGACCGGACCAGCCGCCGCTCGGCGTCGGCGAGTCCGCTTCGGTCCCGAGCGCGGCCGCGATTGCCAACGCGATCTATGACGCCACCGGCGTGCGCTTCCGCGAGCCGCCATTCACGCCGGAGCGCATTCTCGAGGGATTGCGCGGCGAGCAGGCCGAGAGGCCGTCACCGCCGCACCTCCCCACGCCCGACAAGCCGGCCAAGACATGGCTCAAGCCGTTCGCCAAACAAGGCGGCCTGATCGCCGGCGCGGTGGCCGCCTGCGCCGCAGCGATCGGAGTTGCCGCCGCCGTGCTGCCATGGCGCGCGATCGCGCCGATCGCGCCGCCCGATCCCGCCGTCTATTCCGCCGCGACGATCGCGCGCGGCGAGGCGCTCGCCGCGCTCGGCAATTGCGCGGTCTGCCATACCGCGGACGGCGGCCTGACCAATGCCGGTGGCCGCGCATTGGAGACGCCATTCGGCACCCTCTTCAGCACCAACATCACGCCCGACCTGGACACCGGCATCGGGGCCTGGTCCTATCCCGCCTTCGAGCGCGCCATGCGGGAGGGCGTGCATCGCGACGGCCGGCAGCTGTATCCGGCATTCCCTTACACGCATTTCGCACGGACCAGCGACGCCGACCTGCAGGCGCTCTACGCCTATCTGATGGCGCAGCCTCCGGTGCGGCAGCAGGCGCCGGACAATCAGCTTCGCTTTCCGTTCAACCTGCGGCCACTTGTGGCCGGATGGAATGCCCTGTTCCACGATAACCAGCCGTTCAAATCCGATCCAACGAAATCGGAGCAGTGGAATCGCGGCTTCTATCTGGTCGAGAGTCTCGGCCATTGCAGCGCCTGCCACTCGCCGCGCAATGCGCTCGGCGCCGAACAGCGCAAGGCCTATCTCGCAGGTGGATTTGCCGATGGCTGGGAAGCGCCGGCGCTCACCTCGCTCTCGTCAGCGCCGATCCCGTGGACGGAAGACGAGCTCTACACCTATCTGCGCTCCGGCCAGTCGCGCTTTCACGGCGTGGCCGCAGGTCCCATGGCGCCGATCGTCAAGGATCTCGCGACGCTCGCCGACGCAGATATCCGGGCCATGGCGACCTATCTTGCCTCCTTCCAGGAGGCTGCGCCCGAGCCAGCGACATTGGAGGCGATGGCCGCGGAGCTCGAAGCGCGCACCCAGGTGACCTCGGCATCGTCTCCAGCCGCGCGGCTTTACCTCGGCGCCTGCGCTGTCTGCCACGAGGTCGGCGGCCTGCCGCTGTTCGGCAGCCGCCCCTCGCTCGCGCTCAACAGCAACCTGCACAGCGCGACGCCCGACAACCTGATCCAGGTGATCCTGCATGGCATCATGAAGCCGGCCTCGTCCGACCTCGGCTACATGCCGGCATTCAGGGACCAGCTGAGCGACACACAACTTGCGGAGCTCGTCAGCTACCTGCGCGGGCAGTTCGCGCCGGACAAGCCCGGCTGGACGAATGTGGAGGCCGCTGTCAGCCGAATCCGGTCGGCCACACCGCATTAGGACCGGCGATGCTCCAGCTGCCCAGGGCACCACGACCACCACCATGACGCGCATTCGGGCATCGCTTTGCCCCTAATTTCGCCTTGCGGCAGGCACTCTGCCGCTTCTAGAATTCGGGACTACGTTCCAAAAAATGGAACAAACGGTATCATCATGAGCGCCCTGACCAACGCCATCGACATTCTGCGCTGCTTTTCGACCTCGCGGCCCGACCTCTCCTTTGCCGACGTGCAAGTCCTGACCGGCAAGCCGAAGAGCTCCACCTCCCGCCTGCTCCGCTCGCTGCGCGATTGCGGCCTGCTCGAGCAGGATCCACACAGCCGCCGTTACCGCCCCGGCCTGCTCACCTTCGAACTTGGACGCCTGCATCGCGCCCATGACGATCTGATCGCGACCGCCGAGCGCGAGCTGCGCGACGTATGCGCGCGGACCGGCCATACCGGCTACATCGCCGTGCTCGACGGCTATCAGCAGGTCGTGCTGCGCATCGTGACGGGCTCGAACCCGCTGCGCGTCGTCAATCCGCCGGGCCAGCGTACGCCCGCGATCATCACCTCGAACGGACGCGCGATGCTGGCGCGGCTGTCGGACCAGGAGATCCGGGCGCGTGTCCCGCTCGACTATCCGAAGGTGCCCGCCAATTCGCCGCAAAACTTCACCGAGTTGATGGCGCGGCTGAACGAAATCCGCCGCACCGGCATCTCGGACGCAGCGGACGAGGCCATCGAAGGCGTTGGATCGCAGGGTTTTGCACTGGCGAGCGGCGAGAGCGGTGAACTGATCGGCATCGCCGTCTCCTATTCGGTGCAGGCCACGACCGAGATCGAACGCGCCAATGTCCGCCGCGAGCTCGGCGCGATGGCCGCGCGACTGCGCCGCATCACCGGCGATCCGCTCGGACAGACCATCGAGCAGCTCGCCGGACTGGCTTCCTGATGCCAGCCACCGGCGCGCCGCGCGTCAACAGCCTCGCGCTGTTGATCCTGCCCAGCGCGCTGCTGTTTGCTCTGTTCTTCTTTTTGCCCATCGGGCTGATGGCCGTCATGAGCGTGCTGACCGGCAATCCGGTCGTCATGCCGCATGTCAGCTTCACTGCAAAGCACTATGCCCGCATCGGCAACGACAGCTATTATCTCGAGGTGATCTGGACCACGCTCCGGATCGGCCTCTGGACAACTATCGTGGCGCTCGTGATCGGCTATCCGCTCGCGCATTGGATGGCACGCATCAGGAGTCGCAGCGGCCATGCGCTGCTGCTGATGGCCGTGCTGGCGCCGATGCTGACCGGGATCGTCGTGCGCACCTTCGCCTGGATGACCTTGCTGTCCGACAAGGGCGTCATCAACCAGGTCCTCGCCGCACTCGGCCTGATCTCGACCCCGCTGCAGCTGATGTATAATGAGAGCGGCATCATCATCGGGCTGGTCCACATCTACGTGCCGTTCATGGTGCTCACCCTGACGGGCGTGATCGGCCGCATCGACGAGCGGCTCGAGCAGGCGGCCGAGAATCTCGGTGCCAGCCCGTGGCGCGCCTTTCTTGAAGTCACCCTGCCGCTCAGCCTGCCGGGCATCCTCGCCGGCTCGCTGCTGGTGTTCGCACTTGCGATCAGCGCCTATGTCACGCCGATCCTGCTCGGCGGCTTTCAGATCATGACCCTGCCGATCCTGATCTATCAGCAGATCTCCGCGAACTTCAACGTCGGCTTCGCTGCGGCGCTGGGCATGGTGCTGCTTGCGATCTCGCTCATGCTCGTCATCGCCTACAACCATGTGCTCGGCCTCTTCTCCGGCCAGCGCGAGCTGCAATGAAGGGCGGCGATGCCGAGCCCCGCGTCCCCACCACCATCGCAGCTGACGGCCTCGATCGAGCTTGCGATCTCGACCGGCCTTCGCCGCCGGGCAGCGCCTCGGGGCTGGGGCCGCAGGCTTTATCTGGCGGCCAACATCGCGGTTCTGGTCTTCCTCCTGGCGCCGATCGCGATCGTGATCGTCTTCGCACTCAATCCGACGCCGTTCATCCAGTTTCCGCCGGTCGGACTCTCCTTGCGCTGGTTCGAGAAGTTCTTTGCCTCGCGCGACTTCATGCAGGCGCTCGTGTTCAGCCTCGAAGTCGCCGCGATGACCACGCTCGCCGCGACCGTGCTCGGCGCATCTGCCGCGCTTGCCATTTCGCGGGGCAATCTGCCGGGCTCGCGGCTGATCGTGGCGACCATGCTGTCGCCGCTGATGCTGCCGGCCATCCTGACCGGGCTTGCACTGTTCCAGTCCTACGTCCTGCTCGACGTCGGCCGTCCATTGTGGGGCCTCGTCGCCGGCCACACGCTGGTGACCATTCCCTACGTCGTCCGCACCACGCTCGCGGTGCTGCACAATTTCGATGTCAGGCTTGAGGAAGCGGCGCAAAATCTTGGCGCCAGCCCGACCCGGACCTTCTTCGAAGTGACCTTGCCGCTGGTGAAGCCTGGCGTGCTGGCCGGCGCGATCTTCGCCTTCATCGTGTCGTTCGACCAGTTTCCCGTGTCGCTGTTTCTCGTTGCCCCTGGCCGCGAGACCCTGCCGATCACGCTGTTCAACTATCTGAAGTTCGATCTCGACGGCACCATCGGAGCCGCCTCGATCGTCTCCATCCTGCTTGCCTTCCTCGTGGTCATCGCGCTCGACCGCACCGTGGGCCTGCGCTCCTACGTCAAACTCTAACGGAGATCCTTGAGATGACCGCCTCATCGCGTCGCTTTTCCCTGAGCCGCCGGCGCTTGCTGACTGCGGCGGCCTCGCTCGGCGCCGGCGTGATCGCGGCGCCTTACGTCGCGCGCGCCGATGAGGCGGTGCTGAACGTGACGGGCTGGGGCGGCAAATGGGGCGAGGTGATGAAGGCGGAGATCGGCCCGACCTTCGAGACCGAGTTCAAGTGCAGACTCAAGACCGATACCGCCCTGCCCTTCCTGCCGAAGCTGCAGGCCAGTTCGCGCTCTGCGCCGGTCTATGACGTGCTGCACACCAACTCCAACGAGCAGTGGGCGGCCGTCGAAATGGGCCTCGTCGAGCCCAAGGTCGACCCCAGGCTGGTGCCGAACATCGCCGACGTCTACCCCTACGCCGTCAGCGACAAGATCGTCGGCGTCTGCATCTTCACCAGCGCCATTGGCTTGGGCATGCGCACCGACAAGGGCTATGGCAGCATCACGTCGTGGAAGGAGTTCTGGGACGCGAAATTCAACGGCGCGCGCGGCGGCTATGTCATCCCCGCGAACAGCCTCGGACAGGCGTTCGTGATGATGTGCGGCACGCTCTTCGGCAAGGGCCAGACCGATCTCGATGCCGCCTATGCGGCGCTGGAGAAGCTGAAGCCGATCAAGCTCGTCGACTTCACCGGAGCGATGGAGAAGCTGATCCTGTCCGGCGAGGCCGGCATCGGCATTCTCCACGATTCCGGCATCTATCGCTACGACGGCCAGAACCAGCCGGTCGACTTCGTCACGCCGAGAGAGGGCGTGCTGTCGCTGGAACAGGTGCTCAGCATCACTCCCGGCAGCAAGGTGAAGGAGCTCGCCAACGCCTATATCAACTACATGCTGCGGCCCGAGGTTCAAAAGCGCCTCGCCGAGACGGTCTGGTATTCCCCGGCCAACAAACAGGTGAAGCTCGACGCGAAGTATGATGCGAAGCTGCTGACCACGCCGGAGAAGGTCAGCAAGCTGATCCAGGTCGATTGGAAGTGGTACAACGCGCAGAAGGACGAGATCGACAGCCGGGTCAACCGGATCTTCCGCGCATGAGCGCTGCCATCGAGATTGCCGGCGTCAGCAAGGTCTATGACGGCGGCGTCCGCGCCGTCGATGCCGTGGCGATGGACATCCGGCCGGGCGAGTTCTTTTCCCTGCTCGGCCCATCCGGCTGCGGCAAGACCACGACATTGCGCATGATCGCGGGCTTCGACAGCCCGAGCACCGGCAAGATCTGCCTCGACGGCGCCGACATCACCCATGTGCCGGCGCATAAGCGCGACATGGCGATGGTGTTCCAGAACTACGCGCTGTTTCCGCATCGAACGGTGGCCGAGAACGTCGCCTTCGGCCTGCGCATGCGCAAGGTCGACAAGGCGACGATCGCCGCCAAGGTCAAGGCCGCGCTGGCCATGGTCGAGCTGTCGGGCATGGAGGATCGCAGGCCGGCGCAGCTCTCGGGCGGTCAGCAGCAGCGCGTCGCGCTGGCCCGCGCGATCGTGATCTCGCCGCGCGTATTGCTGTGCGACGAGCCGCTCGGCGCGCTCGACAAGAAGCTGCGCCAGCAGATGCAATTCGAACTGAAGCAGTTGCAGAAGAATTTGGGCGTCACCCTCGTCTTCGTCACCCATGACCAGGAAGAGGCACTGGCGATGTCCGATCGCATCGCCGTGATGAACGCCGGCCGGGTCGAGCAGATCGGCACCCCCACCGAGATCTACGACCAGCCGCGAACTCGTTTCGTGGCTGACTTCATCGGCGACACCAACATCTTTCGTGGCCAGCGCGCCATGATGGATCGGGGCGCCGGGCTCGCGGTCGGCAGCGGCCTCGTGCTGACGCTGCCAAAAGCGGTCGCGACGGCCGGCAATGAAGCCGGCCTGTCGGTTGCGCTGAGGCCCGAGAAAATCGTGGTGTCGCCGAGCAGCGGCGCCGATGGCGGGAGCGCGGGCCGGTCGGCGCGCGGCACGGTCGAAAGCACCAACTTCCTCGGCGGCGCCGTGCTCTACCGCATCGTGCTCGAAGACGGCCAGCGCGTGCTCGCGCAGCAGCCGAATTCGGGGGCGGGTCCATTTCATGCGCCCGGTCAGGCGGTCACGCTCAGCTGGCAGCCCGGCGATCTCGTCATTCTCGAGGATTGATATTGTGAACGTCATCTGCGCGTCAGCGTCCAACCGCGAACCAAGCCCGTATTTTCCGATCGCGGAGCCCTTGTCATGACCGGGAGCGCGATGAAAACGATCAACCTCGACGACATCGAGGCGCTCGCGGTCGGCGCCTGGATTCTCGGCACCGGCGGCGGCGGCAGCCCCTATCTCGGCCTGCTCAATCTGCGCCGTCTCTATGCCGAGGGACATCGCGTGCAGCTGATGTCGCCGCTCGATCTGGCGGACGACGACTGGGTGGCCGTCGTGTCCAACATGGGCGCTCCCTTGGTGGGCCAGGAGCGCCTCGCCGACAGCCGCAGCATCGCGCGCGCGGTGCGGATGCAGGAGGAGATCAACGGCATCACCTTCCACGCCGTGATGTCGGTCGAGATCGGCGGCGGCAATGGCATGCAGGCGCTGATGGCGGCGGCGCATCTCGGCATTCCCGTCGTCGACGCCGACTGCATGGGCCGCGCCTTCCCGGAGGCGCAGATGACGTCGGTGGCGATCGGCGACCTCAAGCCCTATCCCTGCACGCTGTACGATCCGCGCGGCATCGAGGCTGTCGTGACCAAGGTGCCCTCCTGGAAGTGGATGGAGCGCGCCAGCCGCAAGATCTGCGTCGAGATGGGCTCGATCGCCTCGACCAGCAAGGCGCCGCGTACAGGACGCGAGGTCAAGGACTGGGGCATCCATTTCACCACCACCAAGGCGATTGCGATCGGCCGTGCGGTCGAGGCCGCCAACAGGAGCCACCAGGACCCGATCGCGGCGATCCTCGCCTGCGAGGGCGGACTGCGCCTGTTTACCGGCAAGATCGTCGATGTCGAACGCCGCACCACCGAAGGTTTTCTGCGCGGCTCTGCCGTCGTGGAGGGCAGCGATGATGATCGCGGCACGCGGCTCAAGCTGTCGTTCCAGAACGAATGGATCGTCGCCTGGCGCGATGGCGAGGCGATCGCGATGTCGCCCGACCTGATCTGCGTGCTCGACAGCGTCAACGGCCATGGCATCGGCACCGAGACGGTGCGCTACGGCCAGCGCGTGACCGTGATCGCGCTGCCCGCGCCCGCCGTGCTGACCAGCCCGCGCGGCCTCGCCTTCGTCGGCCCCCGCGCCTTCGGCTACGACCTCGATTTCCGGTCGCTGTTCGCGACCGCTGGAGCTCCATGAATGAAGCGCATTGGCATTGACGTCGGCGGCACCAATACCGACGCGGTTCTGATTGCCGACGACAGGGTCATCCACTCCGTCAAAAGCGCCACCACCGCCGACGTCACCTCCGGCATTCTCGCCGCGCTGAAAGCGCTGCGGGCCAATCCCGCAGCAGCCGTGCCGGTCGATGCGGTCGTCATCGGCACCACGCATTTCATCAATGCGGTGGTGCAGCGGCGGCACCTGCAGCGGATCGGTGCGGTCAGGATCGGCATGCCGGCCTCCGCCTCGCTGCCGCCGTTCTGCGACTGGCCCGCCGATCTCGCCGCGCTGGTCAACGACGAGATCTTCATGCTCGAGGGCGGCCATGACTATGATGGCCGCCCGTTCATGCCGCTCGACACCGACGGCCTGAAGGCCGCCGCGCGCGCCATCAAGGCCAAGGGCCTGCGCGCGGTCGCGATCGCCTCGTCGTTCTCGCCGCTCGACCCGAGTTGCGAGATCACCGCGCGGGAGATCTTCGCCGAGATCTGCCCCGACGTCGCGGTCACGCTGTCGCACGACCTCGGCCGCATCGGCCTGTTGGAGCGCGAGAACGCCGCCCTTCTCAACGCTGCGCTCCACGACCTTGCCGTCACCACCGTCACCGCCTTCCGCAAGGCGATCGCCGAGGCCGGTCTGGATGCGCCGCTGTTCCTGACCCAGAACGACGGCACCGTGATGCAGGCGGAGACCGCGACCGCTTTCCCGGTCATGAGCTTCGCCTCCGGCGCCACCAATTCCATGCGCGGCGCCGCCTATCTGTCCGGCCTCGACGACGCGATGGTCGTCGATGTCGGCGGCACCACCAGCGACATCGGCCAGCTGCGCCACGGCTTTCCGCGCGAGGCCAACGCGGTCGTCGAAGTCGGCGGCGTCCGCACCCTCTTTCGCATGCCCGATCTGCTCTCGATCGGACTGGGCGGCGGCAGCCATGTCGAACAGGATCCCGTCCGCGTCGGCCCGCTCAGCGTCGGATACCGGCTGACATCCGAGGCCCTGGTGTTCGGCGGCGACCGCCTGACGGCGACCGACATCGCGGTCGCGGCCGGACTGATCGATCTCGGCGACCGCGCCCGTGTCGCGCATCTGCCGCGGCGCCTGATCGAGGCTGCGCTCGCGGATGCCCATCGCAAGCTCGAAAGCGACATCGACCGGATGAAGACCGAGGCCGGCGACGTACCGCTGCTCGCGGTCGGCGGCGGCGCCTTCCTGGTGCCGGAGCGCCTCTCCGGCATCTCGGAGATCGTCCGCGTCGACCATGGCGACTGCGCCAACGCCGTCGGCGCGGCCATCGCCCAGGTCTCCGGCGAGGCCGACCAGGTGTTCCGCGACATGACCCGCGACGAGGCCATCGCGGCGGCGCGCGGCATCGCCGAAGCGCGCGCCGTCCAGGCCGGGGCCGACCGCGACGCGCTCAAAATGGTCGACGTCGAGGACATGCCGATCGCCTATCTCCCCGGCAACGCGCTGCGTGTGCGCGTCCGCGTTGCCGGCGCCATTGCCGAGCCGAACATCGGCGCGGCGGCGTAGCCTCGTCTCAAGCCAGTTCGGCGATCCTGGTCACGCCCGCCTCGGCGCCCTGCGCCTTCGCGGCCGCCATCGATCCGCCGAGATCGATCCCGCGGCAGGCGCTCTCGATCACGACGGCCTCGAAGCCGAGCCGGCGTGCATCGACCGCCGAATAATGCACGCAGAAATCGGTCGCGAGCCCGACCAGAAACGCCCGGCGCAAGCCGCGTTCGCGCAGATAGCCGGCAAGGCCGGTCGGCGTCGTCTTGTCGTTCTCGAAAAACGCCGAATAGGAGTCGATCGCCGGACGAAAGCCCTTGCGGATGATCAATTGCGCCTTGTCGGTCGCCAGATCGGCATGAAAGGCCGCGCCCGGCGTGCCCTGGATGCAGTGATCCGGCCACAGCGTCTGCGGACCGTAGGCCATCGGCACGCTCTCGAACGGCGCCTTGCCCGGATGGCTGGAAGCGAAGGAGCTGTGTCGGGCGGGGTGCCAATCCTGGGTGAGAACGACGTGATCGAACAGCCCGCTGAGCCGGTTGATCACCGGGACGACAGCGTCGCCATCGCTCACGGCGAGCGCGCCGCCGGGACAAAAATCGTTCTGCACATCGATGATGAGCAGCAAATCCTCATTGGTCTTGATCTGCATCCTGCACCCGTTTCACCAGACTTTCACGAGGATGGCCTCGGCCCGCGGCGATCTCAAGCCGACCGGCCCAAGATTCTGCGGCGCCCGCCGAGGGGCAGCCCCACCATTTCGGAATCCCTGCCCTGCAGGGCGGCGCTGGAAACGTCGGGCCAATCGTGGATTCTCCCGGCTGGAGGGTTTTCCCGATGCCCACGACCATGACACGCCGCGCCGCCAGCGACAGCCTCGCGCGCTGGGCCATCGCCACCCTGCGCGAGGCCGGAGCAATCGTCGCATGCGAGGCGCATGGCTGGATCCGCGAGCGCGGCGACCCGCATGCGCTGGCGCGCGCGCTCGGCGCGGCCCGCGACGATCCGCCCCGCGGCGTTGGCAGCTCGGAAGCCGTGGCGGCGATCGAGGATGTCCTCGGCGGGATCGGCGATACCTGCCCTGATTGTTCGCAGCCAGGCGAACTGGAAGAATTGCCGCGACAGGACTTGCCGCAAATAAAATAAGTGATTTCCCTGCACACGCGCCTGCTCTAGCCTGACGCCTCCACCGGGAGACATCACCGTGTCGAGGCGTCCCGCTCCCCCGCTGCGCAAGCCGTGCCCGACCTGCGGGCGCCCGTTGGCCGTGCGGGAGGGCAGCGGCGAGCGCTGCAAGCTGATCTGTCCCGCGTGCGACGGCCCCGACCCGCTGCATTCGCCGAAGGCGCTCGGCTGGGCCAAGGGATCGCTGCGGCCGCCGAAGCGGCCGCAGGAGACCTAGCGCGCGAGCTTGCGCTCGACCTTTTTGCGACTGTTGCCCACCTTCTTGACCGCCTTCTTCACGGCGGAGGCCGAACGTCCGCTCTTCTTGGCTTCGTAGCGCACTTCGTGGTCCTGGCCGCCCGCAACGCGGGCACGGTCCTGCTTGCGTCCGCGGCTGGATGTTGCCGTCGAGGTCTTCTTCTTGGCTGCCATGATGCATCTCCTTGCCAGCGCGCAACGCACGACCCCGCAGGGCAGTTCCGCGGAGCGGCAGCGGCGGGCTCCTCACCATCAGGGTCTCGCGTGGCCGAAGAGAAGCGTCATGCCGATCACCCGATGTCGAACTTGACGCCTTGGGCGAGCGGCAGGCTGCGTCCATAGTTCACGGTGTTGGTGGTGCGGCGCATATAGGCCTTCCAGGAATCCGAGCCGGATTCGCGGCCGCCGCCAGTCTCCTTCTCGCCGCCAAACGCGCCGCCGATCTCGGCGCCGGACGGACCGATATTGACGTTGGCGATGCCGCAATCAGAGCCTCGCGACGACACGAACAATTCGGCCTCGCGCAGGTCATTGGTGAAGATCGATGACGACAGCCCTTGCGGCACAGCATTATGCAACGCGATCGCGGCGTCGAGATCGCGATACGGCATGACGTAGAGGATCGGCGCGAAGGTCTCACGCTCGACCGGACCGGCCTGCGAGCTGATTTCGACCAGCGCGGGCCGCACGTAATAGGCGCCCTCGCAGCCCCCGACCGCGACGCGCTCGCCGCCGAACACGCGCCCGCTTTGATCCCGGGCCGCGCTCAGGGCATCCTGCATGGCGTCATAGGCGCCACGGTCGATCAGCGGACCGATCAACGTGCCCGGCTGCAGCGGATTGCCGATCGCAACCGAGGCATAGGCCTGCTTCAGCCGCGGCACCAGCTGCTCATAGATATCGGCATGCACGAACAGCCGGCGCAGGCTGGTGCAGCGCTGGCCGGCGGTGCCCATCGCCGCGAAGGCCACCGCGCGGAGCGTGAGATCGAGATCGGCCGAGGGAGCGACGATCGCAGCATTGTTGCCGCCGAGTTCAAGAATGGCCCGCGCAAAGCGGCTGGCGAGGCAGGCCCCGACGACGCGGCCCATCGCCGTCGAGCCGGTTGCCGACACCAGCGGCACCCTGACATCGTCGACCAGCATCTCGCCGACCGCACGGCCGCCGATCAGCAGGCCAGCAAGCCCCTCCGGAGCCTCCCCGCCCTCGCGCCGGAAACGGGCCAGCGCGCGCGCCAGCAGGGCGTCGGTCGCCAGCGCCGTCAGCGGCGTCTTCTCGGAGGGCTTCCAGACCACGCTGTTGCCGCACACCAGCGCAATCGCCGCGTTCCACGCCCATACCGCCACGGGGAAGTTGAAGGCCGAAATGATGCCGGTGACGCCCAGGGGATGCCACGTTTCCATCATGCGGTGCTCGGCCCGCTCGGTCGCAATCGTCAGGCCATAGAGCTGGCGCGACAGCCCGACCGCGAAGTCGCAGATGTCGATCATCTCCTGGACCTCGCCGAGGCCCTCGGAGACGATCTTGCCGGCCTCGATCGAGACCAGGCGACCGAGCGCCGCCTTGTTGGCGCGGAGCTCCTCGCCGAGCAGGCGCACCAGTTCGCCGCGCTTCGGCGCGGGCACCAGCCGCCACTGCAAGAACGCGGCATGCGCCTGCGCGATGACCTCGGTCGCACCGGCCTGGGTCTCGTCATGCACCTGCGCCAGCACCTCGCCGGTGATCGGCGAGCGCGCCGCGCGCGCTCCGCCGCGCAGCCGCTCCGGCGCCACGCCGAGCGCGCTCAGGATGTCGGCGGTTTCCACAGCGAGCGAGAGGGAGGATGCTGGACTGGTGGACATTTACAACTCCGAATTTGCCTGCCGCGCCGGTGCGCGTAAGGATTAGTCATGGTCCGTCGGGATCGCCACCCCTGTAGATCAAATTCGGCTGCGGCGCGAGCACAAGGCAGCTGGCGAATCGGCCACTCGGCCATCTCCGCGGGCGGTGTCCTGGCGTCCGGTCGGGCCTGTCGCGAAAAGCTGCTGCGGTTTGCCTTGCGGCCCAGCTTCACTCAGCGTGCTGTTCCGCGGGTGCTGTTCTGGCGCGCATCGGAGCAGTCCCGCGACGCCGATGCGTCCGGGCTGGAGAGGTCGATGGTCCCTCGCAGGATGACGAGGGCGCAGGGAATGCCGGGCGCTGGCCGCAACCCATGGCCCGCCTGCAGCAAAAAAAGCAGGCGGCAGTCACCACAGGTTCAGCCGAACTCCGGCATTCCCTGCGCGATGGTTTTCACAGTTATAACGTGCTCTCCCCGGTGTACGGCTGTCTAGCCACCGTCGTCCAGGAGATCATCATCCACCTGGACTTGACGCCAGCATCGCGGCGCCAGGACCACACGGCTTCCTGTCCGCCGATTGCCGTTCGTCCGCGTGCAAGCACGCTGCGGCAACAGGCGACCATCGCCTTCCCGCCTCACGTGTCGTGACGATCGCGATACGCCCCTCGTGGCGAAGCAGGATGGACGGAGTAGAGCATAATTTCTGGAAAAACGAAAGAACAATCTTGAGCAGGGAAGCCGATTGGATCGGGGCTCATCGGCCACGGCCGGCGACTCGCATATGACGATCAAGGACTACGGGCAATTCTCCTCCACGTCGTGTCCAACAACATTGGCGGACGATCAACAAGGCTCCATCCCTACTCCACGCTCGCCAGCACGATCTCGCGCAGGATGCGCGTCGGCGGAATGCTCTGATCGTCGCGCTCGTAGTTGCCGGCGGTCACGGCGATGACCAGCTGCAGGGCGGGAATGATGTACAGGCGCTGGCCGCCTTCGCCTTGCGCCATCCACATCCGTTCCAGCCGGCCGGCGGCCCATCCCTTGGGCTTGCCGAAGGCGACATCGAGGAGAAACCATTGATAGCCGTAGCGGCGAAGCTCGTCGGCGCTGACGGCCGGCGTCGTGCAGCGGCGGATCCAATCGGCCGGAATGAGCTCCCTGCCATCCCATCGGCCGCCGGACAGCATCAGCGCGCCGATCCGGGCGAAGTCGCGCAGCGTCATGCGGGCGCCCGACGCGGCGAACGGCTCGCCGTCGGCGCCGGCGGCCCATTGCGTCGGTCCGAGGCCGAGCGGATCGAACAGATGCGCGCGGGCGAAATCGTGCAGCGACTGGCCTGATCCTTTCGCGATCAGACGGGCGAGCACAGCCGTTGCTCCGCCGCAATAGGTCCAGTGCGCCCCCGGCGTCTCGACGACCGGGCGCGCCAGGATATAACGATAGCGATCGGCCGCCTCGTCCATGGCGATCTCGCTGTTGCGCGGATCACTGTAAGGCAGGCTGCTCTCGTCCCAGTCGGTGCCCATCGTCATCGTCAGCGCATGGGCAACGGTGAGCCGCGCGCGCTCCGGACTGGCGAGATCGGCATACTCCGGAAAGGCCGCCAGCAGCGGCGCCTCGGGCGCCGGCACCTTGCCTTGCGCGTGCGCAATCCCATAGAGCAGAGCCACGATGCTCTTCGAGCAGGAGCGCAGATCGTGCGGCGTCTCCGCCGTGAACGTCACCGTGCCGATGTCGCCGACGCCGCGCGCACGATCCGGGCCTTCGAAATAGCGCTCGATGACGCGCTTGCCGTCCCGGAGCACGATCAGCCCATGGATATTCCAAAGGCGCCGCTCAGCAAGCGCCTGATCGAGCCGCCGGGCAACGCCTGCGGCGAAGGCATCGCCATCCGCGGCCGAAGCAAAGTCCCACGGCTGCTGTCCCGCGACGGGCAACATCTGCGACGAGACGGCCATGGCTCCCAATCCTGACAGAAGCTGACGACGATTTGGCACGATCGGAAGATCCCGCATGACCCGAACAATGCTGCATTGATAGCAGACGCATTGCTAGCAGACGAGAGATACGCTGACAGCACTCCATTCGACTTGGCCCATTGCCCGGCGGATGATCGGGACTTGCGGCTCGTATCGAGACGAACCGGCGGCGCGATCACCACGGCAACCCGCACAGATCGAGCATGCCGACGCGCGGCGCCATCATGAGGTCGAACACGAAGGGGTCGATGACACCGAACCGGATGCGTCCCTGCCGCGGCTGCTCGGCATGCACCTCGCCGTCGAACGCGCGCCAGCCGAGCTTTTTGTAGAGAGGCGCATAGCGTGGCTCGCAGAACAGCAGGCCGAAATCGACGCCATGCGTGTCCCGCATCTCGGTCACGGCACGGCGCATCAGTTCACCCGCGAGGCCCTGCCCCCGACAGTCCGGATGTGTCGCCACGTCGCCGACGCCGCAGATCCTGACGGGGCCGGCGTCGAGCGTTGCATCGCGCAGATGCAGTGCTGCATGGGCGATGACGTCATCACGGCCGTCGAAGACGAGGATGCGGCTATGCGCATTGGCCCAGACCACTTCCTTCCATGGCAGAGCAGCCAGCACCTCCGCAGACCAGACAGTATCCAACAGGTGGCGCGCGCGCTGCCTGCCGTGCTCGCCGCTCATGATCTCGATGCGATGGCCCATCGGTCGGTGCTCCGTCGGTGGATGGCGACATCTTACAACCAGGCATCTCCATTCACCCCCGTCACCACAACTCGTGGAAGAGCCCGAAGGCTAAGGCTTGCGAACGGCGATGACGAATGCCAAGAGTCGGCCGAGATGTCGCATGCGCTGCAGCGCAAGGGAAGCGGCCGATGTCTGACCTTCGCGTGCTGGCGCTGTTGTCCCTGGCGAAGGCCAGACTGGGCGCAAGGGGCCGAACACTGAATTCCAGGAGATGTCTCCATCCGACGGAACGTTGTTGCGGGATGCGACCACTGGCGATCAGCAGCATGTCGGGACCAGCAGACGTGAATGTGCTGTCACCGAGATCTCAGCTTGCACCGAAATCCCGCGCATCAGGACATTTGCATATGATCGTTCAACATCAGCGCCCGTATCTCGCATCCTATTGCCTGGTGCGCGCCGACGACGCAATCCTGCTGCAGCGGCGCTTCAACACCGGCTATTTGGATGGCCAATGGGCCCTGCCCTCCGGGCACGTCAATGAGGGCGAAGACGCCGTTGCGGCGGCATCACGTGAGCTGTTCGAGGAGACCGGCCTGATCGTCGCCGAGGACGCCTGGCGATTCGTCTGCGCCATGCACCGGCGGACCGACCGCAGCATTGTCGACCTCTTCTTCACCACGGATGGATTCAGCGGCGAGCCGCGCATCTGCGAGCCCGACAAGAGCGACGGCCTGCAGTTCTTTCCGCTCGATTGCCTTCCGCAGGGATTGGCGGGGTACATCGGCGTTGCCATCCAGTGCCTGATCGGGATCGGGCCGTCGCGTGGCACATATTTCAGCGAGGGCTGGTCGTGAGCCGGGGCGCGAACCGCGGCCCGATCTGCTAGGCTGCCGGCCGCTCCGCAACGAGGCACCGGGACCATGGCCGACACGCGCGCAATCCTCACCGAACTCTGGTCATCGCTCCGTCACGAGGCTCAGCTGGCGGCGGCGCGCGATCCGGTCTTCGGCCAGGCCTTGGCGGCTGCGATCCTCGATCATCCCGATCTCGGCAGCGTGGTGGCGCATCAGATCGGGGTTCGCCTGGGCAAGACGGCATCCGAGCGCGCCCGGTTTGCGGCAGTCGCACGCGAGGCCCATGCCGCGGCGCCAGCGCTTGTCGAGGCCGCGAGCCGTGATCTCGGCGCGATCGCGGCCCATGATCCGGCGACCACGGCGCTGCTGCCGCCGCTGCTGAACTACAAGGGCTACGTCGCGTTGCAGGCGTTTCGTGTCGCGCACTGGCTCTGGCGCCACGAACGGTTCGACCTCGCGCTGCTGCTCCAGGCCGAGTCCTCGACGTCGTTGCAGGTGAGCATCCATCCCTCGGCGACGATCGGGACGTCGGTGTTTCTCGATCATGCCACCGGCATCGTCATCGGCGCCTTCGCTGCCATCGGCGACGACGTGACGATCCTGCAGAACGTCACGATCGGACGCCAGGATGCGCTGCCCGGCCGCAGCCCGCGGGTCGGCCATGGCGTGCTGATCTCGTCGGGCGCGACGATCCTCGGCAACGTCGCGATCGGCGACTTTGCCAAGATCGGCGCTGGCGCCCTCGTCACCGCCGATGTTCCGGCCGGCTGCACCGCGGTGGGCGCGCCGGCCCGGCTGACGAATTGTCCGCACAAGCCGATGTCGTCCGGAGCAACGCCGCTCGACGCGACATCATGAGACTGCGCTGACGCACAGGCCGTCAGCCATCGACACGGGGCGCGCGTGACGTCGAGGACAAGACCTGCGCCGTCAGTTCCTCCAGCGGCTTGGCCCCGTCCAGGCGCAGCACAGGACAAGGAAGATCGCTTAGCCACGTCTCATGTTTCGCCAGGGTGCGGCTCGTGCCAATGTCGGCCTCGTCATAGGCCGCTGCCCAGGCGACGAACTCTTCGGTTTCGCGATGACGCGCACCGCCCGGCGCCACCGCTTCCGCGCCGTAGCGGGTGACCTCGCGGACCCGCAAACGCTGCAGCCGAAGCTCTTTCGCGATGGTGATGAAGACGACGAGATCGAAATGCGCGATCAGCGGATCGCCCCAGCCCTGCAAGGATCCGCTCAGCACCCAGCGCCCCCGCGGCAGGAACATCGCCATCATCAGACGCAACCGCTCGGCGGCGGGACGCAATTCGGCGTAAGGTGGTTCGGTCGGCACCCAGATGTAGTCGTCCGTGTCATGATGCGGGACGGCCAGCGCCGAAGCCACGGCCCGGCCAAGAGTGGTCGTGCCCGAGCCCGACGCCCCCGTGATGTGAATACGACAGCTTGTCATGTCCCCGACCATGGCAGCAACAGATGTCGCCGTGATAACGTTGGTCTGGCAGCGATGCCAATGACGAGGCCAAGGACCGCCGTCGTGTCGGCACGGTTTGGCCGAATGAGCTCCGTATTGTCCCGAATTGTATTGTCGGACTGATCCGTCGATTGATCTCGACAGTTTTGGGATCGTGATGTCAGACGCGTCGAGCACCAACCACAGTACTTCACGCGGCAATCAGACTGATCTGCCGCCTTGCCGCAGTTGCGGTCACCCTGCGGGGTCCATCCGCAGCATCCTCAATCCCCGTACCGGGGAGGCCGAGCGCATGTTCGAATGTTCCGCGTGCGGAACTCTCAACTGGCTGGCACCCGGTCGCTGATCGTCTCAGTCGATCGGACCGCCTGGAACCGAGGGAACCTGCCGGTCCTCCTCGGCCGCGAGTAACTCTTGTAGGATTCTGCGCTTCTGCTGATCCGTTTCAGCCTCGAGCAGCTGACGGAAACGACGAATATTCTCGTCGCGGATATAGCGTTCCATGCGGGTTTCCTCCGCGGTGACGGCGGAGACAATGCGAGCAAGTGTGTCCGAGTTCAAGCTGTCAATTATTCCGGACCACGTGCTCGCGGACCATCGTGACCGCTGCTGTTGCCGGTGCGGCGTGCCGTGATGGTCGCGTGCCGCTCGATCGACAGCGTCGGCAGACCTCCGATCTCGAGTGGCGATGACAAACGAAACGGCCGCCCGTGAGGCGGCCGTTCTGCCCGATGTTGTCCACGTCAGTTCGTCATCGCGAAGCGCAGCGTCACGCCGCAGCGCTGGCCTGGATTGCGGGCACGCGGGGCTTGGCCTGTGCCAGATGCACCTTCCAGGCTTCGATCGCGACCACGAACGAGGTGATCGCCCAGAACACAGGATATTCGTAGCCGCCGGTGTTCCAGGTCCAGCCGAAGCCCTTGACCACCTGCAACGCATAGACCGCGAACAACAGCAGCACAGTGGCCCCCAGCGCAGCAAAGCGCGTGCAGATCCCGAGCACCAATGCCACCCCCGCGGCGCATTCGGAGGCTGCGGCGAGCACCACCCAGACTTCCGGCGGATGAAAACCAGCCTTGGCAAAGAAGCCGGCGGTCGCCGCCGACACCGCACCGCCGGCGAATTTCCCGGCAACATGCGGAAACAAAAACAGCCCGCACATAATGCGAAGAATGTTCATGCCATTCGTTAAATCAAAATTATCCGCCTTGATACGGAAGTCGTCCTTGGTGAGCCACATGACTCATCTCCTTTCTGATGAAGGCAATGTTCCAGAACGGAGAGCTGCTGTTGTTGCGGCATATCAAAATCGCTCCGCGTTTCATGCAGGACTGATTTGCAGCACGCGAGGCGAAGCGCGCGAGCAGCCGCAAAGCAGACCCAAGCGGTCAGCGACACGCCGCCGCGGAGAGCAGATTCCCTATTCATGACGGCGACTCGGACTTAATGTGAGACGCTCCGCGGCTGATGCCGCAGGACATCGCTTCGTCTGATTGCAGAGGTTCGTTTTCACATGGATATGCCGCTGTGGCGCTGGTCGGCCACGCAACTCGCTTCCGCCATCCGCAACAAGGAGATCACGAGCCGCGAGGCGGTGACGGCGTGTCTCGACCGGATCGCTTCGATCAACCCCGAACTGAATGCCGTGGTGTCGGTGCAGGCCGACGATGCGCTCGCGGCCGCCGACCTCGCCGACCACATGGTGGCGGCGGGGACCACGCTCGGCCCGCTGCACGGCGTGCCGGTGACGACCAAGATCAATGTCGACCAAGCGGGGCTGCCGACCACCAATGGCATCGTCGCGTTCAAGGACAATATCGCCAAGGACGACGCGCCCGTGGTGGCCAATCTGCGCCGCGCCGGCGCGGTCATCATCGGGCGCACCAACACGCCGGCGTTCTCGATGCGCTGGTTCACCGACAATGAGCTGCATGGGCGCACGCTCAATCCATGGCGGCCCGACCGCACCCCGGGCGGCTCGAGCGGCGGCGCGGCGGTAGCTGCGGCCACCGGCATGTGCGCCATCGCCCATGGCAATGACGGCGGCGGCTCGATCCGCTATCCGGCCTACTGCACCGGCACCGTCGGCCTGCGCCCGTCCTTCGGCCGCGTGCCCGCCTTCAACGGCACCGCGCCGAGCGAGCGGCAATTGTCGCTGCAGCTGATCTCGGTGCAGGGCGCGATCACGCGCAACGTCGCTGACGCGCGGCTCGCGCTCGCGGCGATGGCTGCCCCCGATCCGCGCGATCCCTGGCACGTGGCGATGCCGCTGGAAGGGCCGCGCCGCGATCATCCCGGGGTCGCCGTCTGTCTCGATCCGGCCGGGGTCGGCATCGCCCCGGAGGTGGAGGCCGCCGTGCGCAAGGCGGCGGCGATCCTGCATCGCGCCGGTTACGAGGTCAGCTGGCGCGATCCGCCGGACGTCGCCGCGGCCGCCAAGGCGTGGAATGATTTCGCCCAAGGCGAGGCGCGCCTGACGCTGTCGGCGCAGATCGAGCAGCATGGCGACGCACTGGCGCGGCGCGCCTTCGCATTGATGATGGCTCGCACGCCGGAGCTCGACGTCCCCTCACTGATGCAGCTGTCAGCGGCGCGCGCGACCTATCTGCGGCGCTGGCAGGCGTTCATGCAGGAGCATCCGCTGGTGCTGTGTCCGGTGGCGATGGAGACCGCCCTGCCCTACGGAGTCGACATCGAAAGCGAGGCCAGCGTCGACCGGCTGTATCGCTCGCATGTCTTCCTGTTCGCGACCGCCTATCTCGGGCTGCCCTCGATCAGCGTGCCGACCGGCGTGCATGAGGGCATTCCGATCGGAGTCCAGATCGTCGGTCCGCGCTTCCGCGAGGACCTCGTGCTGGATGCCGCCGCCGCGGTCGAACACGCCGCCGCCGAGGCGCCGCCCCTGCTGTCGTCGTGAGCCGCAGGCTCAGCTGCCCGTGCCGGACCAGACGGTCTCGGCCTTGGCGGCATCGAGGGCCGCAGCCAGCTCGTCGATCCGGTAGGGCTTCGACAGGATCCTGACGCCCGCCTCCTTGGCGGCGTGCACGGCGGCCCCCGAATAGCCGCTGGTCAGCAGGATCGGCACATCGCTGCGCCGCTTCTGGATCTCGCGGGCGAGCTCGACGCCATTCATGCCGCCGGGCATCATGACGTCGGAGAACACCAGATCGACCGCGCGTCCATCGGCGAGCGCGCCGAGCGCGGCGGCCGCGCTGGCTGCGCGGGTCACCTCATAGCCCAGCTGGCGCAGCATCTCGCTGACCAGCGCGGCGACCTCGTCATCGTCCTCGACCAGCAGGATCCGGCCCTCATCGCGATGCCGGAGTCGCGGCCGGTGCAGGTCGACGAGATGGTGCTGACGGCCGGATGCGGCGTGCTCGGAGCGCGGAAGGTACAGGGCGATCGCGGTCCCCCGGCCGACCTCCGAGTCGATGCACACCGAGCCTCGCGACTGCTTGGCAAAGCCATAGACCTGGGCCAGCCCCAGCCCGCTGCCCTTGCCAATATCCTTGGTCGTGAAGAACGGCTCGAAGACGCGAAGGCGGACATCGTCGGTCATGCCGGTGCCGGTGTCGACCACCGACAGGCGGACATAGTCGCCCGCGACCTCGTCATCCTTCCAATTCGGCAGGTTCTCGCCGCGGACCACGATCGTGCCGCCGGTCGGCATCGCATCGCGCGCGTTGACGGCGAGATTGAGCACCACCAGCTCGAGCTCGCCGGGATCGACCTCGACCGGCCAGAGCGTGTCGGGAAAATCGAACATCACATGGACGTCACCGCGCAGGCTGCGATCGAGCAGTTCGCGCATGCCGCCGATCTGGCGGGCGATGTCGACCGGTTCGGGCCGCAGCTCCTGCCGGCGCGAGAACGCCAGCAATTGCCGGGTCAGGCTGGCGCCGCGCTGCGCCGCCTGGATCATGCCGTCCATCAGACGCCGACGCCGCGCGGGATCGGCCTGGCGGTCCAGCATGTCGAGCCCGCCGGAGATCACCATCAGAAGATTGTTGAAATCATGCGCCACGCCGCCCGTCAGCCGGCCGATCGCCTCGATCTTCTGCGCCTGGCGCAGCGTCTCCTCGACGCGCGCCCGTTCCGCCATCTCGACGCGGAGCTGCTCGTTGGATTCGGCCAGCGCGCGGGTCCGCTCCACCACCAGCCGTTCGAGCTGCTGCGCCGTCTGCTCGCGCGCCTCGATCAGCGTGCGGATCTCGTATTGGCGGCGCCGCGCCCGCAATGCCGACTGCACGGCGCTCATCAGCGTGATCGGCTGGATCGGCCGCTCGAGCAGCGAAACGTTGCGCAGCGCGGCCACCAGGTTGCGCCGCCACGCGGCGACCGCGGGTTGCTCGCGGTGGCTCGTCAGCACGATGAAGGGCAGGTCCGACCAGGCCGCCTGCCGCGCGACCCATTGCGTGAGCCCGGCCGTGTCCTTGGCAAACAGTCCCTCTTCCGCCACCACGACCGCGCCGACCCCGGCGCTCAATTCATCGACCAGCTCGGCGAGCGAGGCGCAGACCCGGGTTGCGAGCTTCGTGCTCCGAAGCAGCTCCGCGGACGCCGGACCGTCGCGTCCGATCGGAGCGAAGACGAGCACACGCTGATCCAGCTCAGTGCTCATCTGGCGTGCCCCGCTCAGGGAGGACGCTGCCCGCATAATGCGGGTTGCCCGTGAAGATCCCGCTGAACTCGGTGAGCGGCGGCCCGAGCGAGAGGCCCGCGCCGCTCAAGCGGAACTCGCGGATCGTATGCTCGTGATGCCCGCTCCGCTTCTTGACGACGGACAACGCGCGGCGGACCGTCCCCGCCACCTCGAAATAGCGCAGCATCAGCACGGCGTCGCTGAGATAGCTGATGTCCAGCGGTGTATCCATCGGCCCGACCAGGCCGTGTTGCGCGAGCACGAGGATGGTCAACACGCCCTGCTGGGCGAGATAGCTCAGCAGCTCGTGCATCTGCAGGATCAGGAAGCGCTCATCCGGCATCGCGTTGAGATAGCCGTTGAGGCTGTCGATGATGATGATACGCGCATTGTCGTGCTCGACGCTGCGCCGGACGATCGCGCCGAACTCGCCCGGCGACAGCTCGGCCGGATCGACCTGCTGGAAACGGATCAGGCCCGAATCCAGGTGCCGCTGCAGCGGCAGGCCGAGCGTGCGCGCGCGCGCTTCCACGGTGCCGCGGCCCTCGTCGAACGCGAAGAACACCGCATGCTCGCCACGCTCGGCCGCCGCGATCGCATAGCTCAGCGCGACCGACGATTTGCCGACACCGGCCGCGCCGATCAGCAACGCATTGGTGCCGCGTTCCAGCCCTCCGCCCAGCAGCTGATCGAGCTCTGCATTGCCGCTGGAGGTGAATTCGCCCTCGAACGAGCGGTGATGCTCCGAGGCGACGAGGCGCGGAAAGATCCGCAGGCCGCCTTGGCTGATCGTGAAATCGTGGAAGCCGCCACGGAACGAGATGCCGCGCATCTTGATCACGCGCAGGCGGCGGCGTTCGGAGCCATATTCGATCGCAAGCTGCTCCAGGATGACGACACCATGCGCCACCGAATGCAGCTGCAGATCGTCCTGCGACGACGACAGATCGTCGAGCAGGATGACCGTGCAGTTGCGCTTGGCGAAGAAGTGTTTCAGCGCCAGCACCTGGCGACGGTAGCGCAGCGGGCTCTGCGCCAGGAGGCGGAGCTCGGACAGGCTGTCGATCACGATGCGGGCGGGGTTGATGCGCTCGACCTCTCTGAACATCAGGCCGGTAGTTTCGCTGAGCTCGACCTCGGCGGGATGGAACACGGTGAGCTCCCGCTCCGGATCGAGCGTGGTCTCCGGCGGCACCAGCTCGAACATGTCGACGCCGTCGAGCGACCAGCCGTGACGCTGGGCCACGACCTCCAGCTCACGCTTGGTCTCGGACAGGGTGATGTACAGCACGCGTTCGCCCAGGCTCTGGCCCTTGAGCAGGAATTGCAAAGCGATGGTGGTCTTGCCGGTGCCCGGCCGCCCCTCGTAGAGATAGAGCCGATTGGCGTCCAAGCCGCCGCCGAGAATGTCGTCCAGACCCTCACTCCCGGTCGAGACGCGCGCGCTCATCTTGGCCTCGCCGCTCTGTTGGCTGCCTGGCAGCTCCTTCGTCATTCGAACACTCCGTCGTCAGCGCGAGACGCGCCATCGGTCGCCGCTGCGGAGATCGCCCCACGCGACGCCCGCGGCTCCTCCGCACAAGGAACACGGCCGATCCGTGTCAGGTTCCGAAGGAACCGCGTCCCGCTGACACGGCCGTCGCGCATCCACGACCGTCGGCGGGAGCAGCCGGGTCGCATGTGGGGGGCTCGGATAGATCAGGTGGAATGGCCGACCGTGTCGGCCATGGTGGCGCCGCGCGCGCCGAGCGGCTTCTCCGGGCCGGTGGTGGTGTCGCGCAGGGTCTGATGCTCCAGTTCGGCGTCGAGCTCACCGCCGATCAGGATCACGATGGCCGAGATCCAGATCCAGGTCATGAAGCCGATCGCCGCGCCGAGCGAGCCGTAGGTGGCGTTGAAGCTGCCGAAATTCGCCGCATACCAGGAGAACAGCGCCGATCCTCCGAGCCACAGCGCCGCCGCCAGCGCACTGCCCCAGCTGATCCAGCGCCATTTCGGCTCCTCGCGATCCGGCCCGTAGCGGTAGATCAGCGCGAGCCCGAGCGACACGCAGACGAAGATCGCGGGCCAGCGGCCGATGCGCAGCAGGAGATCGGCGGCATCCGACAGGCCCATAGAATGCAGCACCACCGGGACCACGACGATGGCGCCGATCGCCACCAGCGCGAACAGGATCGCGCCGCCGGTGAACAGCAGCGAGATCGCGTTGAGCTTGAAGAAGCCGCGCGTCTCCGGCTCGCGATAGACCACGTTGAGCGTGTCGAACAGCGACTTCATGGCGGCATTGGCGCTCCACAATGAAATCGCCAGGCTGATCCCGAATGTCAGACCGAGGGCCTGGCTGCCTTTGGCGGAGACCCGCGTGAGCTGATCGCGCGCAATATCGATGGCGCCGCCCGGCAGCAGCCCCTGCAGCTGCTCCAGATGCCCGGTGATCCTGGCCGGATCGGAAAACAGGCCATAGATCGCGACCAGCGCCGCCAGCGCCGGAAAGATGGCCAGCAGCGTATAGAACGTCATCCCCGCCGCCAGCGCCACGATCCTGTGCTCGGTGATGTTCTGATAGACCCGATACAGGACGTCCTTCCACCCTCGCGCCGGAATCTCGGACGGCGCGTTGGCGAGCCGGCCTCGGTCATCCCCCAATGCGGTGCTTGATCTCTGGCCACGCATCTCTTCGGAACGCTGCTCGAAATACTGGATCAGAAACGCCAGGCCGAGCAGCGCCAGCATGCCCCCGGTGCTCGGTCCGCGCATGCTGCGCATGCCGAGCACATTCGGCGTCTCCTGATGTGCGTCCTTAGACTTCTTCGATCGACCGAACATGGGAGAGCATCCGCTGTTGCCGGGAAGCAACCGAGCGAGTCCGCGATTGTTCCGGAGCGGAGCCGGAGCGCCCGCACGCTTGATGCGTTAAGTGTGGACGTGAGCTGGCGATAACAGTTAATGTTGTGCGTGAGGAACGCGCTTGCACAGCCCCGCGTTGCAAATGCACCTTTCAACGCAAGGATAATTCGATGCGCCGCCTGCTATTTGCTTCGCTGTCCGCCGCCGTCCTGGCGGGTTTCGCCGCGATCTCGCCCGCGTCCGCCGCGCAGGACCGCTATTGTCTGCAGGGTCGAAGCTGGGGCTATCCCGGCAATTGTCAGTTCGCCACCTATCAGCAGTGCCAGGCGGCCGCGTCCGGCACCAGTGCCGGCTGCGGGATCAACCCGGCCTATGCCTACGCCCGCCAGCGTGGCGGCTACTATCCCCGCTATTGAACGCGGCTCCCCGGCCTCCGGCACCGCTTCTAGGACTCGCTTGATGTGTAGGGGTGCGGCGGCTGGGTCGCCGCTCCTCGGATGCCCCTTTGATCGCACCGACTGAAGCGATCGTGAAGCTCCGTCCGCCGCATTGCGGCAGGACCACCGACCTCCTCGACGTTCGGACAAAGGCTCTCTGCTCAGGCGCAGGTCGATGCTGCATGGCCGCATCCCCTCCTCCGTTCGCCGGCCATCGCAATCGGAACATTGCCCGTCGCCACAGCTTATAGGGCAACGGATCCAAACGGAGGAGGACACCATGGACGGACTGATTTACCTCGTCGGCTTGATCGTGGTCATCATGGCCATTCTGTCGTTCTTCGGCCTGCGCTGAGACCAAGGCCATGAGCATGGAAACCACGCCGATCGCCGCGGCACCCATCGGGCGCGCGGCTGCCGACCGCTGGACGCTGCAATGGACCCCGGTCATTGCAGGCGCTCTCACCGCCGGTGCCGTCTCGTCGATCCTGGTCAGCTTCGCGATGACGGTGGGGCTCGGGGTCAGCTCCACGGCGCCGACCTGGCGCGACGCCTCCGTGGCGCTGTGGCTGCTCTCCGGCCTCTACCTCGTGCTGCAGGCCCTCGTCAGCTTCGGCTGTGGCGGCTACGTCGCCGGACGCGTGCGCGCGCCCTATGATCTCGCCGAGAGCGACGAGACCGAGAAGCGTGACGGACTGCATGGCGTCGCGTCCTGGGCGCTGGCGGTCGTGCTCGGCACCGTGCTGGCGGCCATGGTTGCCTCGGCGGCCAGCAGGCCGAATCCGTTGAGCTCGCCGCAGACGGTCAATGAGCCGTCGGTGCTGAGCTACGAGATCGACCATCTGTTCCGGGCCGCACGGCGAGCACCGAGCCCTGACCTCGCGCTGGCGCGCAGCGAAGCCGGCCGGATCCTGTTGACGGCGTCGAGCCACAGCGGCGTCAGCGCCGACGATCGCAACTATCTGGTCCAACTCGTCGGCGCGACGACCGGGCTTGCCGGTCCTGACGCCGATCGTCGCGTCGACACGACGATCGCGAACGCGAAATCGGCGCTGTCACGTTCACGCGCGAGCACGACCATCCTCGCCTTCTCCGTGGCAACCGCGCTGCTGCTGGGCGTGGTGGCGGCATGGATGGGCGCGGAAAGCGGCGGGCGGCATCGCGACGGCAAGCCGGTCACCGGCTGGATGCTGCACGCCAACCGCTTCAGCCGGCGGCGCGACATGTGGCGTCGCCCGGCGTCGATGCCGGAATAAGCCTCGACGATAACGGCCCGGTCGATGACCGGGCCGTTATTCGCGCATGGAGGGCGAGCTGCTCAACTGAGCAGACGTCGCATCAGATGCGCATCCGCGCCATAGCTCGCGAGCTTGCTGTCGCAGTTCTCGGCTGCCATCGCCGCAAACCCCTGCTTCGTCCAGAACGGCGTCGAGCCGTTGACCGCGACCAGCGAGAGCGACGGCAGGTTGAGATCGCGTGCATGCCGAACCAGCTGCGCAACGATCCAGGACGCGGCACCGCTGCCGCGGGCATCCGGCAGCAGCGCCAGATCGTGGACGTAATAGGTCGCAGCCGCTTCGGGGAGACCGCCGAGCAAGGCGTTCAATGCCGGTGGCTCGCCCAGATGCCACGGATGGCTGATCACATAGCCGGCGATCTCGCCGCCCGTCATCAGCACGCGGCATCCCGTAGCATGCAGACGCAAACGCTCAGCAAACACGGCGTGGTCTTCGGGATAAGAGGGATGCACCCGGGCTGCAATCACATCGACACTGGCGAGGTCGTCGACAGTCATGGCACGCCAGTTCGAGCCAGCCACGTTGGCTTGACGTGCGCTCATCTGGCGAGCGACAGCCATCGCTCGCTGGCCGACACCGCCGCCGGCCAAAGCGCATCGGTCGGCAATCCCCGGTGCAGCGCCTTGCCGACCTCGCAGATCGACAGGAAGGCCGACGACCGGGCCTCTTCGGTCTCGAACGGCTGCGCGTCGCTGGGGCTCCGCACCAGCCCCATCAACCCATTCAACATCTGCAATGCAGCATCCGGAGCCGCAGCCTGCGCCGACCTCAGCGCCGCCACCACCTGCTCGGCCTTTTCCGTCTCCGTCACCAGCGCCTCTCATTCGGCCCAAACCACGCGACGTTAGCAAGCTGAAGACCGCTCCGCAACGCGGTCAGCCCGGCCCGGCACCGGCATGTCCTCCTCGGCGGCCTCGTGGTGGTGGCGGCGCTCGGCAAGCTGGGTCACGACCTGCTTAGATGGGACCTGACATGACTCTTGTCGCAACCTCCCAATGCTTCCACCAGACACAGCGGCCGCGATCCCATGATGGGTCGTGAACCTGATCCGGCTTGATCTCGCGTGGCCTGGAATACAGCAGCGTCCGACGCGCGCGCGGCCGCGAAGGTTTCCGGTGAAGGAACGTCCTGCCCGTCCCGCGCAGAGGAACAATATGAACTTGCGAATGTTGAGATCAATTCCGGGCGCAAGATTCTCCGCAACCGATGGACCGAGGATGGGCGCGGGATGCAGGCAGGTTTTGCGTTGACCAAGTTGGCCGACCGGCTGACGAGCCTGATAGAACTGTCGGGCGACGATCTGGAATTGCTGGCGCGAATGCCCAGCTCGATCCGGAGCTTCGCCTCGCATCATGACATTTGGCGCAAGAACGACGAACCCTCCGTCTGCTGTGTTCTCCTGCAGGGCTATGTGTGCTGGAAGGACACCGACGCCGGGGCCGGCCAGATCACCTCCATCTACGTTCCCGGCGATGTGCCGAACCTGTACACCATGGTCTCGCCTGCCGTGACGGCCACGCTGTGCACGCTGAGCCCGGTCGTGGCCGCGTTCGTGCCGCATGCGTTCTTTCGCGAAGCGAAGGCACAGTCGGCGCGCCTCGCCCATGCCTTGACGCTGACGTCGCTTGCGGAGACCGCGACGCTGCGAACATGGCTCACCAACCTCGGCAGCCGGGATTCCCTGAGCCGCGTCGCACATCTGATCTGCGAGATCACAGTGCGGCTGCGCGCCGTCGGCCTCGGCCGCGATCTGCGCTTTCCATCTCCCTTCACCCAACCCGATCTGGCCGCAATCTGCGGCATCTCACCGGTTCATGCCAATCGCACCATTCAGGAGCTGCGGCGCCGCGCGCTGCTGCATTGGCATTCACGCACGATCGCGGTGACCGACTGGGCGGGCCTCGTGCGGCTGGCGGACTTCAACGCCGATTATCTCATGCTCCGCCGGCTGCCGGTGCTGGAGACGCATTCGGCTCCGCGGCAGGCGTCCGATCCCCCGCTCGAGTTGCAGCAAGCGGCCATGTTGACACGATCGCCCACGCGCCTGCTATGACGCGGGCCAGCGCGCCTGCAGAGACGCGGATGGTCGACTCCCTTGGCGGGTATCACCTCGACATCATGGTCGCCCGCATCTTCAACAGCGACGGGCCATACCGTCTACGACGGCTCCGGCAGCCAGACGCGCAGCTTCATGCTGCTCGGCTGGCGTCCGCAGCTTCCGCCGAGCAGCGACAATTGGGCTCTCGCGACAACGCGGCGTCAGCTGCCGCTGCTCTTGCCGGAGGCCAGCGATCTCGCCATGTCCAGATGCTTCTGCAGAACCGGCACGGTCTGCTGGGCGAAATCCGACAGCGGCGATTTCGCTGCAGCTTCCTTCTTGTATTTCGCGATGTCCTTCTCGTGATCGCGAACCATGGCCTTGGCAAAGGCCTGGTCGAAACGGTTGCCCTGGAGCGCGTCCAGCCGGTTATAGATCGCCAATTGCTGCTTGTTCGGTTCCGACGGCACCGTGATGCCGTTCTGTTGCGCCAATTGCTGCGCCTTCTGCAGATGATCCCCATGGTCCTGCTGCAGCGCCTGCCCGAACTGCTTGACCTGGTCGCTCTGGCCCTTCTGCTGCGCCAGCTTGCCCATGTTCACCTCGGCGAGATCGCCTTCGATCGCTTCGGTCATGAAGTGCTGGTCCTTGGCGGCCGATTGTCCTTTCGGCGCAGCGGTCGCGCCCGAAGCCACGAGCAGGGTCGTGGCGCAGGCGGCCAGTGCGGTCTGGATGATTCGCTTCTGATGAGCGCCGATCAGTCTGGTCATCGTCGATCTCCGAGGGTTGAGAGCCGTATCGTCGCCACGGCAAGAGTCGGAGCCTGCGATGGTTCCTAGGATCGTGTCGGCCGCCGCTCTCCAGGGGGGTCGGCGAGCCCGGCGGCACTCGGGTTCCCGCCGAACAGCGTGGCTGGGACGTTCTGCCTTGCTCGCGTCGGCGGGCAGCGCGCGGCGACCGCGGGCGCTTCAGCGAGCGGTCACATCTTGCCCGAGGGCCAGCGCCAGCACGCGCCCGAACTGATCGGCCTGCGCCGCGCTGCCACGCCAAGCCACGACCTGATCGGGACGGATCAAGGCGAGATCGGCTTCATAGAGCTCGCGCAAGGCGCGCGGCAAGGTCACGATCGTCAACTCAGCGCGAAGCGACCTCGCGTCGTCATGCAGCCGATCCTCGTCGACGTCGCAGCCTTCGAACCTCAGCAGCGTCCATTCAAAGCCGAAGCGATCGTACAGCGACACGTCGTGCTGCAGCCAGACGTGCGGTGCGCGGCCCCCTGGACAGGCGCTCGGCACATAGACATTGGCTGCATCGGGGGGCGGCACAGAGCCGTCGGAGACAATGATCGGCGAGCCATCGTAGCGGCCGCCGAAGGTGATACCGGGGATGTTGAACTCGGCGCGCGCATGCTGATCAAGATAGACGCCGGCGCTGCGGCGCGCCTCGGCTCCCGCATCCGTCGCGTCTTCGATCTCGGGCGCGGCCGCGAACAGGCCGAGCGAGTCGGCGAAGCGTCGCGCGTAGTCAGTGTTCCGCAACGCCAGCGGACGGCGCTCGGCTTGGTAGCTGTCGAGCAGCCGCAGCGGACTGACGCCCTTGACGACGCTGGCGAGCTTCCAGCCGAGATTGACCGCGTCCTCGATCGCAGTGTTGTAGCCGAGCCCGCCGGTCGGCGTGAACAGGTGCGCGGCGTCGCCACCGAGAAACACCCGGCCGCGCTGCATGCTCTCGGCAACGAGCGCGTGGCCTGCGGTCCAGGTCAGATGCGAGAGCACCTCGCACGGAATGGCCGCGCCGCATGCGCGCTGAAACGCCGCTCGCGCATCGGCCGAAGTGATTGCGCTCTCATCCTCGCCCGGCCGCAACTGGGTATGGAAGGCGAACTCGTCGTGCCCGTTCACGGCAGCCATGAACGCCCGGCGATCGCCGTTGAAGCAGACATACATCCAGGCGCGGGCATGCGGAACGCTTGCGTAGAATTCGGGCGAGCGGACATAGACCGCGAGCATGCGGCCGCCCATGAAATCACGTTACACGCCGGTGGTGCCGCCATAGGAGATGCCCAGGGATTGACGGACCGTCGAACGCGGACCGTCGGCTCCCACCACGAAGGATGCGCAGATCTCGAAGCGCGCGCGGTCACCGAGGCGTTCGACCTCCGCTACGATGCCGTCCTCGTCGGCCCGATAGCCGATCAATCGATGACCGTAATGCAGCTGAACGCCCGGGAGCTGCGCCGCGTGCCTGCGCAGGATCGCCTCGACAAATTTCTGCGACACGCGATGTGGCAACTCGGCCGCGCTCCACGACCCGGACAGCTCCTTGACCAACTTGGTGGCGCGCGCGGCCGACGGCAGCTGGAATCGCGCGAGCTCATAGGTCGCGTAGCGGGTGAAATAGGCAACGTCGGTCGGATAGCCGGACGGCAGGCCGGCGCGTCGGATCTCGTCGGCGAAACCGAGCCGGCGGTAGTGCTCCATCGTTCGCGCCTGGGTCGCATTGGCCTGGGGGTTGAAAGCCGTGCCCGGCTTCTCATCGATCAGAATGGTGGACACGCCGCGGCGGCCGAGCTCGTTGGCGAGCATCAACCCGCAGGGCCCGCCGCCCACGATCAGGACGGAGGTGGTCGATCGTGGCGCCACGGCGCTGTTCCCCTGGTGTTCAAGGGACGCTACAGCGTCCGGTCAAATAGTCAAGTAACCTGACTATCTGACGGACCCAGCGTATCGAAGCGCGCACCATAGGCCGACAGGCCCTCGACGATCGCTTCCATCGCTGCCTTGCCGAGCTCCTTGCGCATCTCCGCCTCGGCCACGTCGACGGCATCGCCGAATGCCTGAAGCCATTTCATGCCGGCCGGCGTGAAGCGCACGATGCGCGCACGCCCGTCCTGCGGATCGACCTCGCGCGCGACCAGCCCGAGCTCCGCGCATTGGTCGACCAGCTCGCCCATCGCCTGCTTGCTCATCGAGGCGCGGCGCGCAAGCTCGGTCAGCCGCGTGCCGTCGACGTCGAGATTGCGGGTGAGGCTGACATGGGCGATGCGCGTCGCGCCGTGACCGCTGGCCGCCATGAGTTCGAGAACCCGCGACTCGAACCGGCGCACCGCATTGTTGAGCAGCCGGCCGACATTGGCGTGACGCCATGCGGCCGCCGTCGGCTTGGCCGGACGTGCCTTCGGTGAATGTCGCGCCGTCATCTCGGGATCACCTTGTTTCATCGCCGCGCGGGTTCAGCGTAGCAGCGAAAGATCATACGGTCGGAAAATCCGCGAGAATCATACGGCCGCGCCGGACCGGCCTCGCACATCAAGCTCGGACCAGGACTTGGCAAATTCCGCAATCCGCGCGCACAGGCACGTCGCCGCGGCGCTGGACGAGAACCGATCTGATCGCGGGAAAGATCGAGGCACCGGGATAGCAAAACGCTTGTGCCTGAAAGAATGGTCGGAGCGGCAGGATTCGAACCTGCGACCCCTGCGTCCCGAACGCAGTGCTCTACCGGGCTGAGCCACGCTCCGACTTGGGAAGCCGGCTTATAGCCTCGGGTTTCCATCTCCGCAAGGCACACGAGGCAGGAAATCGCATCGAAATTGCCGATGTCAGGACGATGGGTTAACTGCTTGAGGCGTCGAGACTTTGAGGGAAGGACCTGGCGCGGGCGCAGCCCAGCGCCGCATTTGCGCGCTTCATTCGAACCGCTCCGCCCGCTATAGCCGGACAGCAAAATCACCATCATCCAGCTCCCTTGATGCCCGCGCCCGAGACCATCGCGATCGAGACCAGGATCCTGCCCGCCGACGCGACCGGAATCGCCGCCGCCGCGGCCGTGTTCGCGCGTGGCGGGCTGGTGGCGTTCCCGACCGAGACCGTCTATGGGCTCGGCGCCGATGCGAGCAACGCCGCGGCGGTCACCCGGCTCTACCAGGCCAAGGGCCGGCCGGCCTTCAATCCTTTGATCGCCCATGTGGCCGACGTCGCCGCGGCGCGCCGGATCGGCCGCTTCGATGCCGTTGCGGAACGCCTCGCCCAGGCGTTCTGGCCCGGACCGCTGACCCTGGTGCTGCCGCAGGCGGAGGGGTGTCCGGTGGCCGATCTCGCCACGGCCGGGCTCGATACAGTTGCGATTCGCGTGCCCGCGCATCCGGTTGCGCGCGCGCTGCTCGCGGCCTTCGGCGGCGCCGTGGTGGCGCCCTCGGCCAACATCTCCGGACATGTGTCACCGACCATGGCGGCGCATGTCGCGGCGGACCTGGACGGCCGGATCGACCTGATCCTGGATGGCGGCGCGGTCGAGGTCGGCGTCGAATCGACCATCATCGGCTGCTTTGACGAACCCACTTTGCTGCGCCCGGGCGGCGTCCCGCGCGAGGCGATCGAGGCGGTGCTCGGCCGCCCTTTGGCCCGAGCTGCCGCCGCCGAGGCGCAGGCCTCCGAGCAGCCGCTGGCGCCGGGCATGCTCGCCTCGCATTACGCCCCGCGCGCTGCGGTGCGCCTCGCCGCGACGGAGGTCGCGCCGGACGAAGCGCTGCTCGCGTTCGGCCCGGTGGCGATCCCCGGGGCGGCCGACGCCGCGGCCATGCTGAACCTGTCGCCGTCCGGCGATCCGGCGGAGGCGGCGACGCATCTTTTCGGCTATCTTCGCAGCCTCGACGCCAAGGGGGCGCGCAGCATCGCCGTGATGCCGATCCCGGATGACGGGCTGGGCGAGGCCATCAACGACCGGCTGCGCCGCGCCGCCGCGCCGCGATAACACTGGAAACGACCCACGATGAACATCAGCCAGCCAGCTTTGCCGCCGCTGTCCCCCGAACTGATCGCGCAATTCGCCGCCATCGTCGGCGAGCGCCAGGCGCTGACAACGGAGACCGACGTCGCGCCTTACGTCACCGAGGAGCGCAACCTGTTCCACGGCCGCTCGCCGTTGGTGCTGCGCCCGGGCTCGACCGCCGAGGTCGCGGCGATCTGCCGGCTCGCCAGCGAACATCGCATCGCGCTGGTGCCGCAGGGCGGCAACACCGGTCTGGTCGGCGGCCAGACGCCACACAATGGCGAGGTCGTGGTGTCCTTGAAGCGCATGGACAAGATTCGCGATGTCGACACCGCGTCGAACACGATGATCGCCGAGGCCGGCGTCGTGCTGCAGGTGGCGCAGCAGAAGGCCGCGGAGGTGGACCGGCTGTTCCCGCTGTCGCTCGGCGCCGAGGGCAGCTGCACCATCGGCGGCAATCTCTCCACCAATGCCGGCGGCACCGCCGCGCTCGCCTATGGCGTGGCGCGCGAGATGGCGCTCGGGCTGGAGGTCGTGCTGGCGGACGGGCGCGTGCTCAACGCGCTCTCCAAGCTCAAGAAGGACAACACCGGCTACGACCTGCGCAACCTCTTCATCGGCGCCGAGGGCACGCTCGGCATCATCACCGCGGCGAGCCTGAAGCTGTTTCCGAAGCCGCGCGCGATCGAGACCGCGTTTGTCGGGCTGAAATCGCCGGAGGATGCGCTCAAGCTGCTTGCGATCGCGCAAGCCGAGGCCGCGGGCAGCCTGACCAGCTTCGAGCTGATCGCCCAGATCGCGCTCGACTTCTCGATTCGCCATGTCGCGGGCAACCGTGCGCCGCTGTCCAGCCCGCATCCATGGTTCGTCCTGATGGAACTATCGTCGTCGCGTGACGATGCCCGCGCGACGCTCGAGAGCATCCTCGAGCAGGGCTTCGAATCCGGCATCGTCGACGACGCCGTCATCGCCGACAACCTCGCCCAACGCATGGCGTTCTGGAAGCTGCGCGAGGACATCTCCTGGGCGCAGAAGCCGGAGGGCGGCTCGATCAAGCACGACATCTCGGTCCCCGTCGCGGCGGTGCCGGCCTTCATCGCCGAGGCTAATGAGGCTGTCGTCAAGACGGTGCCCGGCGCGCGTCCGGTGCCGTTCGGCCATCTCGGCGACGGCAACATCCACTACAATGTCAGCCAGCCGATCGGCGCCGACACCGCCGATTATCTCGCGCGCTGGCACGAGGTGAATGCGGTCGTGTTCGAAATCGTGCTGCGGATGGGCGGCTCGATCTCCGCCGAGCACGGCATCGGCGTGCTCAAGCGCGACGAGTTGCCGGACGTCAAGGATCCGACTGCGATCGCGCTGATGCGCGCCATCAAGGCGCAGTTCGATCCGCTGGGGATCATGAACCCCGGCAAGGTTCTCTAGGGTCTCAGCGCACTCATGGACACCGCCCCTCTTCTCGTGATCTCCGACATCACCGATGCCGACGTGCCCGCCATCATCGCGCTGTGGCAGCGCTGCGGGCTGACGCGGCCGTGGAACGATCCGGCTGCCGACATCGCGCTCGCCCGCCGCGGCGACAATGCCACCGTCCTGGTCGGCCGCGTCGGCGGCGCCATCGCGGCGTCCGCGATGGTCGGCCATGACGGCCATCGCGGCTGGGTCTATTACGTCAGCGTCGATCCCGATCATCGCGGCCGCGACCTGGGCCGCGCCATCATGGCTGCCGCTGAGGACTGGCTGCGCGCCCGCGGCATCGCCAAGCTGATGCTGATGGTGCGCGGCGACAATACGAAGGTGCAGGCGTTCTACCAGACGCTCGATTATGCGGTGCAGGACAGCGTGGTGTTCTCGAAATGGCTCGACGGCCGCCCGCCGACTCCCGGAATGAAATAGAGGTTCAGCATGAGCATCTCGAACCGCATCCGCGTGCACGAGACGCGCGTGCTCTCCGATCACTATGGTACGCTGACTTCAACCAAGTTCGAATGGCGACGCGACGACGGCAGCTGGCAGATGCAGAGCCGCGACGTGTTCGACCGCGGCAATGCGGCGGCGATCCTGCCCTACAATCTCGCCCAGCGCAGCGTGATCCTGGTCAAGCAGTTCCGCTACCCCGCCTTCGTCAACGGCTACGACGATCTCCTCATCGAGGCCGCCGCGGGGCTGCTCGATGATGCCTCGCCGGAGGAGCGCATCCGCCTCGAGGCCGAGGAGGAAACCGGGTTCCGGCTGCACGACGTGCAATTCGTGTTCGAGGCGTTCATGAGTCCGGGCGTCGTCACCGAGAAGATCCACTTCTTCGTCGCCGCCTACGAGCCGCAGATGCGCGTGAGCGCCGGCGGCGGGCTGGCGCATGAGGGCGAGGAGATCGAGGTGCTGGAGCTTGCCCTCGACGACGCGCTGGCGATGATCACCGATGGCCGCATCCAGGACGCCAAGACGATCATGCTGCTGCAGCACGCGGCGCTGAGGATCTTCACATAGGCCGCATCCCGGTCTGGACGTGATGGTCTACGCTCTGCTCCTCCGCGACAGCGGAGGACCCAGTGGTCCACAATGCATCCGCCTCAGAACAGGCTCCCCTGCCCATCATCGGCGGCAGAGGTTGTATTTTTTCTAGACACAACCTTCTTTGCCGGTTTGCGCTGCGCGTCTTCAGCGGCGCGCATCTCGTCGGTCATCGGCAGCAATAATTGCTCATCGTCGTTGGCGACCGCGTTGACGCGCGTCGACACCTCGTACCAGGCGAACTCGCCCAATTCGGGCGCGACCATCAGATGCATCACGTCGTCGGCATCATCCGCGCGGCAGTCGAGCCAGAGCGAGAAATCGTTCGGCCTGATCGTCACGGGAACACGGTGATGCAACGCCGCGAGATCGGAACTTGCCGCCGCGGTGACGATCGCGACCGTATCGACCTCCTCGCCATTGGGTCCCATCCAGGTTTCCGCGAGCGCCGCAAACCCCAGCGGCGCGCGATCACGACGATGAATGAAGAATGGCCGCTTGCGACCATCGATCAGTTGCCACTCGTAATATCCATCGGCGGGCACAAGAACGCGCCGCCGCCGTATCGCATTCTTGAACGCGGGCTTCTCGCGTACGGTCTCCGAACGCGCATTGATCAGGAGCGTGAAACTACGGGGATCCTTGACCCACGCCGGCATGAAGCCCCAGCGCATCAGGCGAAAATGCCTGATGTCCTGATCCAGCAAAATTACGGGAATCGGCTGCGTTGGCGCGATGTTGTGGCGCGGCGGAAAGTTCGGTTGCTCCTCGTAGCCGAAGATTTGCCGGAGCGCTGCCGGAGGTGAAGTGATCACGAAACGTCCACACATAATCTCACTCAAATCGTCGTGTGTTCAGCACCTTTTAACTCCGGTTGCGAACACTGCAGCCGATGACTGCAGCGGCGACCCAATCCGTGCCTTCCGATCGCACGACCCAACGACCGGCGGGCAGCGCCATTGATCCGGCGCGCGCCGCGATCCTGCGTGCTGCCAACATCAACCCACGCACCGGCCTCGCCACCGACTATCTGAATCATTTCAACGAAGCCGTGATGCTGCTCGAAATGATTCCCGACATTCCGGAATGCGCCGAGGATTTTCTGGCGTGGTCGCCGCTGACCTATCCAGAACACTTCACGCACACCAATTTCAAGGCCCGAGATCTCGTCATCGAGGCCTATGAGCAGGCCGATCCGTCAATTCGCGACAAATTCGACCATATCACGAAGACCATGACCGACATCCTGCTGGCGGTCGGCAGCGCCATGCGCGAGGCCAAGCAGGACGCCACCAAGGCCAAGCTTGCCGAGCAGGCCGCAGGCTGGGTCAAGCCGTTGGTGTCGCAGGCCGGCGGCATCATCAATGGCGACATCGAGTTCGATCCGGAACCGGTGGCGGAAGTCGATGAGGTCGACGCCGTCGACGCCATCATGGCGAGCTTCTGATCCGCAGAACGGAGCTGCGGAGCGACGGTCTTCACGTTACGGTGCCCCCTCCTGGAGCCGCCTTGCGATGAACGACCCAGCACCTCCGCGCCATCCCCAGCTCGCCGTCAGCGCCGCAATCTTCCGGCAGGGCAAGATCCTGCTGGTGCGCCGGGCACGGTCCCCCGCCCGGGGCGTCTATACCTTGCCGGGGGGCCGGGTGGAATTCGGCGAAAGCCTGCACGAGGCTGTCGCGCGCGAGGTCCTGGAGGAGACAGGGCTCAGGATCGCCGTCATCGGCCTCGCCGGCTGGCGCGAGGTGTTGCCGCCTGCGGGGAGCGGCGGCCATTACGTCATCCTGCCATTCGCCGCGCACTGGGAGGAAGGCGAGCCCCGGCTCAACCATGAGCTGGACGACGCCCAGTGGCGCGTTCCCACGGCCCTGGACGGCCTGCAGCTCACCGACGGACTGCCCGAGGTCATTGCCGCCGCCCGGGCGCTGCTCTAGATCATGATGCGTTTCGACGGAAACGCATCATGATCTTTCCTCTTTGTCGGAGCATGGTCGTTTCGGAAAACCGGTTTCCCCGTCTCCGGATCATGCTCCAGGCCCGCCTTGCGTCCGCCATCGCACAGAGGCATATGACCCCGGTGTTTCCGATCTTCGCCAAGCGCCTGTTCGCCCTCCTGATGCTCGCCGCGGCTTGCGCCGCCGTCCCGGCGCGCGCACAGGACGCGGCTGCGCCGTTCGATGGCGATCTGCAGCGTCTGGCCGAGATCCTCGGCACCCTGCATTACCTTCGCGGCATCTGCGGCAGCAATGAAGGCGCCAAATGGCGCAACCAGATGCAGGCGCTGATCGACGCGGAGACGCCGGCGGGGGACCGCCGCGCCCGCATGATCGCCGGCTTCAACCGCGGCTATAACGGCTTCCAGCAGACCTACCGGACCTGCACGCCGGCGGCGATGGTCGCGATCCGGCGCTATATCGACGAAGGCTCGAAGATTTCGCGCGATCTCACGGCGCGCTACGCCAACTGAGCCGATCGCGTTATCCACGATTGTGTTAACCTTGTTAACCTTTCCTAAAGAACTGGCCTAGGCGTCCGCGCCCTGCGTGGTAAACCTCATTCGTCCGGCGCGCCCGCGCTCGGAATTCCACGCGCCTTGCGGCCCCGCCAGACTGAATTCAATGAGCTATCCCGTCACCTTCAGCGTCCTTCCCGCCGCCTTGCCCGACCATGAGCAGAAGCAGGCCGCGCTCAGCTACCTCAACGAAGCCTGGGCGGAAGCGCGCCATGACGGCGTCGATGGCGACTGCCTGGCGCAGGCCAGCCTGTTTGCCGCGCTCGCCGAGCTCGTCAGCACCTATGGCGAGGACGCCGTGGCGACCTTCGTCGAAGGCATGCCGGAGCGCGTCCGCAACGGCGAATTCTCGCTGTCGCGGGCAACGCAGTAAGACGGCTCCAAAACAGCCGTCATGCCAGCGAAAGCCGGCATCCGGTACGCCGTGACCTCTCGGTTCATCACGACTGCCTGTGAGTACGGGATCCCTGCTTTCGCGGTGATAACAGCAGTGGCTGAGGCAACATCTGCGAGCCCCGGCCTCAGCGCTCATCATGAGTCGCGATGCGTCGGCTGGGCAAAGGCGCGCCCATGTTGATGGTTTGATGCGACGCTGTCGCGCGCGCCGTGCCCACCATCGTGCTCCGAGCCTGCCTCTCGACGGTGGGCCCGCGACCGCCCTGCGGGCGGCTGCCTTGCCCACCCCACGTCTCAAACGCGCTGATCCAGGCCGGCTTCGCCTTCTGGCGTTGCCGCGGCCGAGAGCGTCCGCCTGACAAACAAATCGCACGCTGATTCGTCCGACGGGCTGGGCGGAGCCGATCAACTCATTTCGCGGCGCAAAATATAGGAACGGCCTTCACGTCCCCTTCGAAGGCGGAACCATCGAGCTAACGACAATTGCCCGGAACGGGCACCGTCACAGACAAATAATTAGGTAATGTTCAGCTACGATGACGAAGCACTGTTTCGAGGTCCCGCTCGATCTCGATCACCGTGCTGCGACCTGGTCACCGCCGCATCGAAATCGGAATATCCATCGCAGACGAGCAGGCCGGAGTTTGCAACTGTCTCGTGAAGCCTCCATCAAGGAAACGTTGAAAGAATAGTCGGGGATTTCTGATGATTGCGCCGGAAGAAGAAAGGTTGCTGAAAACTTACCTGGTCGAGATGTTCGGCCAGATTAGCAGCATGCGGCGCGAACTCGCGGCTCTTCAAGGCGACGGCAAGGGCAGCTTCGCGTCGATGACCGACACCCTCGACGCGATCGTGGAAAATACGGAAGTCGCCGGCAACGCGATCCTCGAGAGCATGGAGGCGATCAGCGCCAGCGTCGGGAAGCTGCAGGACGTCAAGGACCCGAAGACCGCAGCGGTCTGCGACGAGATCGTCGACAGCACCAACAAGGTGTTCGAGGCTTGCGCGTTTCAGGACCTCACCGGGCAGCGGATCACGCGCGTGGTCAAGTCGCTGAAGTTCATGGAGGACCACATCAACAAGCTGGTCCGCATCTGGGGCAAAGAGGAACTGGCGCGGGTGGCCGCCGAGCTTGCTGCCCCAAAGAGCACGACGCCGGACTTGCTGGAAGGCCCGAAGCGACCGGGCGTGGCGATCTCCCAGGACGACATCGACAAGCTGTTCGGGTGAACTGCCCCTATTAGCGCAGCCAACGATCAGACGCTGGTCATGGGAAGCGTGACGCCCGCTCTGCGTCAGAGCGCGCGCTCCCAATGACGGAGCAAATTAACGCGCAGCGCCACTATGGCCGCAGCGTCTCCATGAACCGCACCGGTTCGCCCGTCGACGGCGTCAGCAGTTCACCTTGCCACATCACGCGCTGGCCGCGCACGAACGTGCCGACCGGCCAGCCCGTCACGCGCACGCCGTCATAGGGCGTCCAGCCGGCTTTCGAGACGACCCATTTGTTGGTGATGGTTTCGCTGCGCTTGAGATCGACGATCGTCAGATCGGCGTCATAGCCGGCGGCGATGCGGCCCTTGCGGGCGATGTTGTAGATGCGGGCGGGGCCGGCGCTGGTGAGGTCGACGAAGCGCTGCAGCGACAGCCGGCCGGCGTTGACATGGTCGAGCATGATCGGCACCAGCGTCTGCACGCCGGTCATGCCGGACGGCGAAGCGGGATAGGTCTTGGCCTTCTCCTCGGCCGTGTGCGGGGCGTGGTCGGAGCCCAGGATGTCGACGATGCCTTGATGCACGCCCCACCAGATCACGTCGCGATGGTCGGCCGAGCGCACCGGCGGATTCATCTGCGCGTAGGTGCCGAGCCGCTCGTAGCACTCGGGCGCCGCCAAGGTGAGGTGATGCGGCGTCGCCTCGACGGTGGCGACGTCCTTGTGGTCGCGCAAATACACGATCTCTTCCTTGGTCGAGATGTGCAGCACGTGGATGCGCTTGCCGGTCTCGTGCGCGAGATTGACGAGGCGTTGCGTGGCGCGCAGCGCCGCCTCCTCGTCGCGCCACACCGGATGCGAGCGCGGATCGTTCTCGACGCGCAGGCCCTTCCGCTCGTTGAGGCGGTATTCGTCCTCGGCATGGAACGCGGCGCGGCGGCGGATCACCTGGAAGATGCGGCGCAGGCTGTCATCGTCCTCGACCAGCAGCGATCCGGTGGAGGAGCCGACGAACACTTTCACACCCGCACAGCCTTCGGCGCGCTCCAGCACCGGCAGTTGCTCGACATTCTCGCGGGTGCCGCCGATGAAGAAGGCGAAGTCGCAATGCATGCGATGCCGGCCCGCTTCGACCTTTGCCGTGAACGCCTCCTCGGTCACCGTCAGCGGATTGGTGTTGGGCATCTCGAACACGGCGGTGACGCCGCCCATCACGGCGCTGCGCGAGCCGGTCTCGAGATCTTCCTTGTGCGTGAGGCCAGGCTCGCGGAAATGTACCTGGGTGTCGATCACGCCGGGCAGCACGTGCAGGCCTTTGCAGTCGATGATCTCGGCGGCGGAAGCCGTGCCGAGATCGCCGATCTCGACGATGCGGCCGGCTGAAATGCCGATGTCGCGGACGCCCTCGCCATCCTGATTGACCACGGTGCCGGATTTCAGAATCACGTCGAAGCGCGCGCTCATGAAGCCCTCATAGGATTTCATTCTCCTCACCACCCCAAGACAGATCGATCATGCTGCGCGCCTGCCCATTTACTGGCCTGTACGGCAGCGCCCGCCTTGATCTTTAGAATGAAGCCACCGCGTGGGGGCGTTTCAGCCTTGTGGTTTATGCCAGGGCGGCTTACGTTTCAGTGCGGCCTGTCGCAAGAGGTTTTTCGAATGAAAGCGACGTTTCTCGACGACCGGGGCGTGGTCCAGGTCAGCGGCGACGATGCACGCAAGTTCCTCAACGGGCTCTTCACCACCGACGTCAGCAAGCTGCATCCGGGCGAGGCCCGATTCGGCGCGCTGCTGACGCCGCAGGGCAAGATCATCGTCGATTTCCTGGTCACCCAGGTGCCGGCGACCAACGGCGGCGAGCGCTTCCTGCTCGACGTTCCCCGCGCGCTGGCGCAGGCGCTCACCGACAAGCTCAACGTCTACAAGCTCCGCGCCAAGGTCGCGGTCAGCAATCTCTCCGACCAGCTCGGCGTGATCGCGGTCTGGGACGGCGCCGTAGGCGCCACGCCGGAGCCGAGCTTCACCGATCCGCGTCACGAGAGCCTCGGCGCGCGCGTCATTGCGTCACAGGGAGCGCTTCAGGACATCGCCGGAGGGCTCGGCGCCGAGGTCGTGACGGCCGACGCCTATGAAGCGCATCGCATCGACTGCGCGGTGCCGCGCGGCGGGCTCGACTTCATGTATGGCGATGCCTTCCCGCACGAGACCAACATGGACCGGCTGCACGGCGTCGACATTGGCAAGGGCTGCTATGTCGGCCAGGAGGTCGTGAGCCGCATGCATCATCGCGGCACCACGCGGACGCGGACGGCCAAGGTGCTGCTCGACGGGCCGAGCCCCGAGCCCGGCACGCCGATCCTCGCCGGCGAGAAGAGTGTCGGCACCATGGGCTCGGCGTCGCAGCAGAAAGGCATGGCGCTGCTGCGCATCGACCGCGCCACCGAGGCGATGGAAGCCGGCACGCCGCTGACGGCGGGCGGGCTCACCTTGCGTGTTGCGGATCTCGAGGCCCTGCAGGGCGCGCCGAAGCAGACGGTCGCCTGAGCGCATCGAGATGGGTCGCGCCGCTGTCGTCCATCCGGATGGTCTGACCCGCTGCCCCTGGCCGGGCAGCGACCCGCTCTATGTCGCCTATCACGACACCGAGTGGGGCGTGCCGGAATATGACGACCGCGCTCTCTATGAGAAACTGATCCTCGACGGCTTCCAGGCCGGGCTGTCGTGGATCACGATCCTGCGCAAGCGCGACAATTTCCGCCGCGCCTTCGACGACTTCCAGCCGGACAAGATCGCGCGCTATTCCGACAAGAAGATCCACGCGCTGATGAACGATGCCGGCATCGTGCGCAACCGCGCCAAGATCGAGGGCGCGATTCTCAGCGCCAGATCCTGGCTGAAGATCCAGGAGGAGAGCGACGGCTTCTCGAAGTTCCTGTGGGACTTCATGGACGGCACGCCGAAGGTCAACGCGTTCAAGACCACCGCGAGCGTGCCGGCCTCGACGCCGCTGTCGGTCAAGATGTCGAAGGAGCTGGCCTCGCGCGGCTTCAAATTCGTCGGACCCACGATCGTCTACGCCTTCATGCAGGCGACCGGCATGGTCAACGACCATCTCGTCACCTGCTTCTGCCACGAGACCTGCAGCGGCAAGCGCCGCGCCCCGCGCCTCAAGATCAAATGACCACCAAGACCGCCCCGAACGGGCAGGACCGCGTCTGGCAGCGCATGCTGTCCGGCCGGCGGCTCAACCTCATCGACCCCTCGCCTCTCGACGTCGAGATCACCGACATCGCCCACGGGCTGGCGCGCGTGGCGCGCTGGAACGGCCAGACCTCGGGCGCGCACATCTTCTCGGTCGCGCAGCACACGCTGCTGGTCGAGACGGTGATGCGCGCGCGCAAGCCGAACATCGATGCGAGGCTGCGGCTCGCGGCGCTGCTGCACGACGCGCCGGAATACGTCATCGGCGACATGATCTCGCCGTTCAAGGCGGTGCTGGGCGGCAGCTACAAGAGCGTCGAGAAGCGGCTGCTCGGCGCGATCCACATCCGCTTCGGCCTGCCGGCGGAGCTCGCGCCCGAGATCGAGCGCCAGATCAAGGCCGCCGATCGCGGCGCCGCCTTCCTGGAGGCGACGAGGCTCGCCGGCTTCGCCGAGACCGAGGCGAAGAAGCTGTTCGGCCGCGATCCCGGCCTCCCCGAGGCCACGGTCATGGATTATCTGACGCCGTGGAGCGCGGCCAAGGCCGAGAAGCGGTTCCTGACCCGCTTCAATCTGGTGCTCGGGGACGCAACCCATTCGGGGAATTGAGCCATGCCGTTGACGCCGGATGAGCGCCACAACGAGCGGCTGAAACTGCTGGCCAACTGGGCCAATACGCTCGCCACCGCGATCGTCTCGGTCGGCGTTTTCGTGCCGATCGGGCAGGAAGTCTACGGCTTCCTGCCGCAAAATACCGATCCGACGCTGGTCTATGTGTCCGCCCCGATTTGCTTCGGTGCCGGTTTGCTCCTACATTTGGGAGGACAATGGGTCCTTGGAGGGCTCCGATGACGACCGGTCAGATCTATGCTCTGAGCATGCCGCTCGCGGTGGCCGCGATGGTGTGGCTCTACGCGATTGTCCTGCGTCGGCCGTGGGCCGAACCGGCCGTCGAGCGTCCGGTGCAGCCGCCGTCCCGGCGCGACGGGCTGCGCGACAGTCTGGTGGACCGGCTCGACCGGATCAATGCCGAGATCGAAGGCAAGGCCCACCTCGCCCGCCAGGAGCTGCGGCAGTTCAAGAACAGCCGCTGAGCCGCCATCTCTGCGCCCCCGAGGCGCCGGCCGCGGTCCAACCCGCGCTTGGCACGATCGACGCCGCAGCCCCCCGAAAGCCGCTTTTGTGTGCGGGCCCGCGATCGTATAATCGGGCTTTCAAAGGCCCGATATGATCCACGTCTGCTCGCTTGCCGCCTTGCCCGAAACGGTGCGCCTCACCGGCGCCAGCCATGTGCTGACGATCATGGCCAATGTCGAGCAGGTGCAACGGCCGGAGACGATCCGGCCCGAGAACCACCTCAGGGTCTCGGTCGACGACATCACCGAGCAGCTCGCGGGCTTCGTGGCGCCCTGCGAGGAGCATGTCACGCAGGTGCTGGATTTCGTCCGCGGCTGGGATCGGGCTGCGCCGCTGGTCATCCACTGCTATGCCGGCATCAGCCGCTCCACCGCGAGCGCCTTCGCGGCCGCCTGCGCGCTCAATCCGCATCGCGACGAGTTGCAGATCGCCCAGGCGATCCGGGCCGCCTCCCCGATCGCCTCGCCCAATCGGCTGATCGTCAGCCTCGCCGACAAGGCGCTCGGCCGCGACGGCCGCATGGTCCGGGCGCTGGATGCGATCGGCCCCGGCGCCATGATGGTCGACAGCGTGCCGTTTCGGATCGATCTGGAGTGAGCCGGTCGCGACGGCGCGCCGGGTAGCCTGCCACCTCGCTTGAACTTCAACTCCGCCGTTTGACACTCAAGGAACTGCAGCCATCGTGGCGGCCCGCGCGTGCCGCCCGGCGACCAGCTGCGCCATCGCGGGCCGACCGGCCCTGTTGCCTTTCCACGACGCCGGCGGGCGCCACTGATCAATAAGGACTCCTCGGCGTGATGTTCGATTGGCCCCTGGACTGGATTGCACTGCTGGTCGCGTTTGCGGCGCTCGCCTTCGCCCGCAAGACCTCCGATCGCTTGGCCGAGGTGCAGGCCCGGCTGGCCAAGCTGGAGGCTGCACGCCCGATTGGGATCGCACCGGCGGTCCCCGGCGCACCGCCGCTGAGCCCGCTGCAGGAGCCCGCCACAGCCCCGGCGGTGCCGCCGCCACTGCCGGAGGTGACGGAGCCCGCTTTGCAGCCCGCAGCCGTCACGGCGGACCAGACGGCCGACCCCGGCCCCCCGGCCGTGCCGCCGCTGCCCCAGCCGGTGGCCGGCTTCGAGGAGCGCATCGGCACCCGCTGGGTGGTGTGGATCGGCGGGCTGACGCTCGCCCTCGGCGGCTTCTTCATGGTGCGCTATTCGATCGAGGCCGGCCTGGTCGGCCCCGAGGTGCGCGTCGCGCTGGGCGCGCTGTTCGCCGCCGCGCTGCTCGCCGCCGGCGAGTGGACCAGGCGCAAGGAAAGCATCTCGCAGATCGCCGCGCTGCCGATCGCCAATATTCCGGCGATCCTGACCGCCGCCGGCACCGCGGTGGCCTTCGCCACCGTCTACGCGGCCTATGCGCTGTACGGGTTCCTGCCGCCCGCCTTCGCCTTCGTGCTGCTCGGCCTGGTGGCGCTGGGTACGCTGGCGGCCGCGCTCCTGCATGGTCCGGCGCTGGCTGGGCTCGGCCTCGTCGCGGCGTTCACGACACCGGTGCTGGTGTCGACCGGCGAGCCGAACTATTGGGCGCTGTATATCTATCTCGCCATCGTCACGGCCGCCGCTTTCGCGCTGGCCCGCGTGCGGCTGTGGCGCTGGCTCGCGATGACCTCCATCGGGCTGTCGTTCCTGTGGACGCTGCCCGGGCTCGACATGGGCATCGAGACCGTCGCGCCGCACGTGTTCCACGTCATCGCCGGCTTTGCGCTGGCGGCGCTGATCGTCGTCTGCGGCTTCGTGTTCGGACCGGCCGCCGAGAACGACGACGCCGAGCCGATTTCATCAGCCGCGCTGGCCGTCTACCTGCTGGGCGCGATGCTGGTCGTGCTGGCGAGCTTCCATGATGGCCTCGCGCTGATCGGCTTCACGGTGCTGGTCGCGGCGACGCTCGCGGTGGCCTGGCGCGCTCCGAGCGCGAGCGGCGCAGTCGGCGCGGCGGCCGCCACGGTGTTCCTGGTGTTCGCCGAATGGGCGCTGCGCGACAATCCCGACCTCCTGGTGCTGCCCGGCGGCGCGCTGCCCTCGATGGGACCGAACCCGCTCGGGGCGTCGGTGTCGTGGCATCTGGTGACGGCGGCGATCTTCGCGATCGGCTTCGGCGCCGCCGGTTTCCTGGCGCAGGGGCGCTCGGAGAATGCCGTTGTGCCGGTGGTGTGGTCGGCGGCCGGCGTGTTCACACCGCTCGCACTGCTGGTCGCCCTGTACGCGCGCATCGCCCATCTCGATCGCTCCATTCCGTTCGCGATTCTGGCGGTGGTGCTCGCAGCAACCCTGGCCGTGGCGACCGAGGCGCTGACCCGGCGGGAGGAGCGGCCCGGCCTCAGTTTCTCGATCGCCTTGTTCGCGACCGGCACGCTGGGCGCGCTGGCGCTGGCGCTGACCTTTGCGCTGGAGAAGGGCTGGCTGACGATCGCGCTCGCCCTGATGTCGCTTGGCACCGCCTGGATCTTCGAGCACCGGCCGATCCCATTCCTGCGCATCCTGGCCGCGGCCTTTGCCGGGCTCGTGGTGCTCCGCATCGGCTACGACCCGCGGATTGTCGGCGCCGATGTCGGCACCACGCCGATCCTGAACTGGCTGCTCTGGGGCTATGGCGTGCCAGCGGCGTCGTTCTGGGGCGCGAGCTATCTGATGCGCCGCTATGGCGACGACGCGCCGCTGCGCGCCGTCGAGGCCGCCGCGATCCTGTTCACCACCCTGCTCGCCTTTCTGGAGATCCGCCACGCGGTCAATGACGGCGACATGCTGGCGGTGCCCTCGCTCGCGGAGATCGGGCTGGATGTCTGCGTCGCGCTGGCGCTGGCGATCGGGCTGGAGCGGCTGCGCGCGCAGAGCGGCAGCGTGGTTCACAATGTCAGCGCTGTGATCCTGACCGGCTTTGCCGGGGGCGCCACCCTCTTCGGATTGCTGCTGCTCGAGAATCCAATGATCTCGGACGTCACGATCCAAGGCGGCCTGCTCAACATCCTCATCCTGGCCTACGCGTTCCCGGCGGTGCTGATGCTGCTGCTGTCTTATGCGGTGGCGGGGCGCCGCCCCCCGGCCTACGGGAATACGCTCGCAGCCGGCGCGCTGATCCTGGCGCTGTCCTATGTGAGCCTCGAGATCCGCCGGATCTATCACGGTCCCGACCTGACCAGCGGGCCGACCAGCGCGGCCGAGCAGTACACCTACTCGATCGTCTGGCTCATCCTCGGCGTGGCGCTGCTCGGGATCGGCGTCATCGTGCAGTCGCAGCGCGCCCGCCTTGCGTCGGCGATCGTGATCGCGCTGACGATCCTGAAGGCCTTCCTGGTCGACATGTCGGCGCTCACCGGGGTCTGGCGCGCGCTGTCGTTCATCGGCCTTGGCCTCGTGCTGGTCGCCATCGGCTGGCTGTACCAGAAGGTGCTGTTCCGCCGGCAGCAGCAGGCTCCGCCTGCTGCGCCGGTGGCGTAGACCTCACGCTGCGCGCACCGACTGGAGGAAGCTCGCCACCTCACGCTTCAGACGATCGCTGTCGGAGGCCAGCGACTTCGCGGCATCGAGCACATGCGTCGACGCCTGGCCGGTCTCCGCCGCGCCCCGCTGCACGTCGACCACGTTGGACGACACCTGCTGCGTGCCGTGCGAGGCCTGCTGGACGTTGCGCGCGATCTCCTGGGTCGCCGCGCCCTGCTCTTCCACGGCAGCGGCGATCGCCGAGGAGATTTCCGACAGCCGCTCGATGGTGCCCGAGATGTCGCGGATGGCGCCGACAGATTCCTGAGTCGCAGCCTGGATGCTGCCGATCTGCTGGCCGATCTCGTCGGTCGCCTTCGCGGTCTGCTCGGCCAGCGCCTTCACTTCGGAGGCGACCACCGCGAAGCCGCGGCCGGCCTCGCCGGCGCGTGCCGCCTCGATCGTGGCGTTCAGCGCCAGCAGGTTGGTCTGCCCGGCGATAGAGTTGATCAGCTCCACGACGTCGCCGATGCGGGCCGCGGCCTTCGACAATTCGCCGACGCGATCGTTGGTCTGGCGTGCCTGCGAGACGGCCTCCTGCGCCATGCGCGCCGATTCCTGCACCTGGCGGCTGATCTCGGTGATCGATGATGACAGCTCCTCGGTGGCCGAGGCGACCGATTGCACATTGGTCGAGGCTTCCTCCGAGGCGGCTGCGACCTGGGTCGAGATCTGCTGCGAGCGTGTCGCCGTCGACGACAGCGCGCCGGCGGAATGCTCGAGCTCGGTGGACGCCGAGGACACTGTCTGCACGATCTCACCGATCGTATTCTCGAACTGGCGGGTGAGGTTGTCGACGCGACGGCCGCGCTCGATCTTGGCCTCGGCGTCGCGCGCGGCGAGCGCATCGGCCTCTCGCTTCGCGATCAGCGCCTCCTTGAACACCTGCAGGGTGTCGGCCATCGCGCCCATTTCGGTCGGCTCACCGCGGTGCGGCACCTCGGCCGCGAGATCGCCCTCGCCGAGCGCCTGCATCGGCTTGATGATCGAGGCGATGCCGGAGGAGACGTCGTGCACGAGATAGAAACCGACGCCGACGCCGGCTGCGAGAGCCCCGAGAATGATGGAGGTCACGACCCAGAAGGTGACATTGTAGCTGTCGGCCGCGTCGCGCGTGGCCGTCTCCGCGCCCTTGTCGTTATAGTCGATCGCCTTGGTGAGAATCTCCTCCTGCGCGGCCGCCGCCGCGCCGGCGGGCTTGAACAGCGCATCGACGTCGTCGGGCAGCTTGCCGATGCTCTTGCGCGAGACCTCGAGCACTTTCTCGGCCTCGGCGGTGTATTTGTCCCAAGCGCGCGTCCAGGATTCGTAGATGCTGCGCTCCTCGGCCGTCGAGATCAGCGGCTGATAGGCCTTGATGTCCTTCTTCACCTTGTCGAACACATCGGCAATGCGCTTGTCGTTGTTGGCTTTCGCCTCCGGGGTCAGCGCCATCACGTGGGCGCGCAGCGTGAGCCGGTAGACGTTGATGTCGGCGCGCAGGTTGCCGAGCACCCGCACGCTCGGCAGCCAGTTGGTGGAGATGTCGACCGTTCGTGCGTTGATGCCCTGCATGCTGCGCAGCGCCAGCACGCCCATGCCGGACATCACCACGAGGAGGAGTGCGATGACGGCAATGATCTTGAGGCGAATGGAAAGCTTGGACACGTCCGTTGATCCTCCGCGAAAAACGTCTCGCACGGCCGATCGCATCTGCACGGCCGACAGCAGTGTTGCGGCGCCCGGCGCGCCGCTGCGAAACGGACAAAAGCGGCGGCTGCCTCACGCCAGCCTGCCGCTTTCTCAGCAAAGTTCCGTTAATGCTGAACGTCGTACGAATACGGGTTCGGCAGCATCGATTCCTGCAGCAGATCAGGCTGCGCGGACTGATTGCAAGAATGAGGCGACCTCACGCTTCAAGCGGTCACTGTCGGACGCCAGCGATTGCGCTGCGGACAGCACATGCGACGACGCCGTTCCCGTCTCAGTAGCGCCGCGCTGCACGTCGACCACGTTCGAGGACACCTGCTGGGTGCCCTGTGACGCCTGCTGGACGTTGCGCGAGATCTCCTGGGTGGCGGCGCCCTGCTCTTCCACCGCGGCGGCGATCGCCGACGAGATCTCGGACAGCTTTTCGATCGTCGTCGAGATCGCCTTGATCGCACCGACCGATTCCTGCGTCGCGGCCTGGATGCCGGACACCTGCTGACCGATTTCGTCCGTGGCCTTGGCAGTCTGCTCCGCCAGCGCCTTCACCTCGGACGCGACGACCGCGAAGCCGCGCCCGGCATCGCCGGCACGGGCGGCCTCGATGGTCGCGTTCAGCGCCAGCAGGTTGGTCTGGCCTGCGATCGTATTGATCAGCTCGACCACGTCGCCGATGCGCGCGGCGGCCTTGGTCAGCTCACCGACGCGATCATTGGTCATACGTGCCTGCTCGACCGCCTCATTGGCCATGCGCGCCGATTCCTGCACCTGACGGCTGATCTCGGTGATCGACGAGGACAGCTCCTCGGTGGCGGAGGCGACCGACTGCACGTTGGTCGATGCTTCCTCGGAGGCCGCTGCGACCGCGGTCGAAATTTCCTGGGAGCGGTTTGCCGTCGAGGACAGCGCGCCGGCGGAATGCTCGAGCTCGGTCGACGCCGACGACACCGTCTGCACGATCTCGCCGATCGTCGCCTCGAACTGGCGCGTGATGGCATCGACGCGGCGGCCACGCTCGATCTTGGCTTCGGCATCGCGCGCAGCGAGCTCGTCGGCTGCCTTCTTGGCGATCAAGGCTTCCTTGAAGACCTGCAGCGTGTCCGCCATGGCGCCGATCTCGGTCGGCTCGCCGCGATGCGTCACCTCCGCACCCAGGTCGCCCTTGGCCAGCTCCTGCATCGGCTTGATGATCGAGGCGATGCCCTGCGAGACGTTCTGCACCAGATAGAAGCCGACGGCGACGCCGGCGATGACGGCCGCCGCGATGATCGAGACGACGAGCCACATCGCGCGTGAGTAGCTGTCGGCGGCGTCCCGGGTCGCGTCGGCGGCGCCCTTGTTGTTGAACTCGATGTCCTGGACAAAGTATTTGTCGGCATCGCGCGCGATCGCGGCTGCGGACTTCTCCAGCAGATCGGTGGCCTCGCGCGGAAGCCGTCCGACACTGTTATTGGACGCGTCCATCACCTGCTTGATGACGACGACGTACTTCTCCCAGGCTTGCACCCAGTTGTCATAGATCGCACGCTCCTGCGGCGACGTGATCAGCGGCTCGTAGTTCTTCCGATCCTTGTTGATCGTCTCGAGAATGCCGGTGATCCGCTGGTCGACAGCCTGTTTGGCCTCCGCCGTTTCCGCCATCACATGCGAGCGTAGCGCGACGCGCAGCAGGTTGATATCCGAGCGCAGCTCGCCGATCGCACGCACGCTCGGCAGCCAGTTGGTGGCGATGTCGACCGTGTTCGCGTTGATCGATCGCATGCTGGTCACCGCGAGAACGCCGAGCCCGCACATCGTGACGAGCATGAAGGCGATGACTGATATGATCTTCGTACGGATGGACAGTTTGGACACTGGTGACCCCGGATGGCTGTGCGGTTCTCACCGCTCTCTGCCAACGCTCGATACGGAAACGGATCCGTGTGTGTGTGCGGCGTTGCACAGTGCTTCGATCAGGGCTGAGAAAGATCGTTCCCCGATTGGAACCATTTGGGGAAAAACAAGCCAAACATCCGTTAAACTTACGGCCCGTACTAATACGGAACGCAGCCATCGCCCCTGCGCCGCCGGTGGGCACAAGGGTGTCGACGGGCCAACCGCCCAATGCTGCTGGAGGCCTGATGCTGCAGGCCGCAGGGACACATCTGCAGGTTTTATTGGTATGCCAGGGCTCTTAAAAGCGAGTTACTACCACTGCATGTATTTTGTGCAACATCGCGCCAAAGGTGTAGGTAGGCATGACGGTCCTGTATCGCCGATGCCGGCCCAGGTTCGGCGGAGCAAGGCGATGAGCAGGAGGCCGTCCAGGAGCTGGCTGACACGGCCGCGGCCCGAAGGCATGGAACGCCTTTCAGGGCGAGAGCTTGAGGATCTTCGGCCCGACGCGATGACATCGAGCGCTCACAGGATCCCCGAAACAAGCTGCGATCAGCACAGGGGCAATCGGAGTTGCCCACACGGCGCGATGGCGTAGCCGAGACTCAGCTGACGGCTTCCGAGACCAGACGGATTCGAAACACCGGCTGCTTGGATTCGTCGAGCAGTTCCATCTGCCACTCAGTCCCCTGCTGCAGCGTGCGCGAGATGCCACCAATCAGATCGGAGCAGACCGCGGTCAGCTCTTTCCAGGCCGATTCCCGATTGGCAAATTCGTAAGGCTGATCAGCCGCGCCGGAATAACGACCCTGGCTGATACGGAAGAAATAAAGCGACATAATCGACCCTCTCTGTGGGCCACCCCCCGGTCGCAAACTGCATCGCGAGTCGCTACCGAGGCATGAATCTAGCCGTCCGTACGACTACGGCGCAATGACCGCTAGCGTGCGGTCACCAGGAGAAATGTTGCTTTATGTTAAGCGGGAGCGGCGGTTTGAACGACCACCGAGCTAACAACTAATCAGTCGAACGACGCAGTTCCGGCGCGACGTCGGACTTTGCGCTCTCGGATTTCGTTTCGACCTTCGCAGGCTCCGCCTTCACGGGCTCCACCTTGCTCCGCTCCACGCGCGGCGTCTCGACGCGCGCCGCCACCTCGGTGTGAGACGGATCGGCAGCAGGCGCTGCGGCACGCGTCGCACGCGGCCGCGCCACGGCACGCGCCATCAGCATCGTGGCGCCGCCCTGATGCTGGAAGTCGCAATAGGCAAAGGCGCCGAGACCGGAGACCGAACCGCGGAAGCTGCGCTCATCCTTCTTGTCGAGGTTGAAGCAGGGTTCGAACGGCATGCCCTTGATCGACGCACAGACATTCTGTCCGCGGATCTGCAGGGTGTTGCCGGGCAGGCGGATGTGACGGACCGGGCCCGAGCCCGAGAACTGCACCGCACCGGCAGCCCCCATATCATCGAGAATCCGCCCCGCACCGCGGGTGCCGTCGACACAGGTGAAAGCGAACACTTTCCCCGCGACGAATTTCCGCGCCTCATCGGCTGTCATCGATCCTGCGATCGCGGGAGCGACCACGGCTCCGGCCGTCACGGTCCCCAGCAAAAAACGCCCGAGCATGCATCAAACTCCACTTAACCCCACGCAGCGGGTAAGGCGGTATCTTTACCCCATGCTTACCATACCAACCATGGCAACAATGGAGCAGCATGGTTTGAAAAGTCTGAACAACCTCAGGATATTCTTACCACCGTGCGGCCGCGGACCTGGCCGGCGAGGATCTGCGGCCCCAGCGAGGCGACCTGATCCAAGGGAATTTCGTGAGTAATTTCAGATAGTTTTGCGCGATCCAAATCGGCAGCCAGGCGCGACCAGGCCGCTTTCCGGGCCGGCAGCGGGCACATCACCGAATCGATGCCCAGAAGGCACACGCCGCGCAGAATGAACGGTGCGACCGAAGACGGCAGATCCATCCCGGCCGCCAGACCGCAGGCGGCAATGGCACCGCCATACCTTGTCATCGACAGCAGGTTGGCGAGCGTATTGGAGCCGACGCTGTCGATGCCCCCTGCCCAGCGCTCCTTCGCCAGCGGCTTGGCCGGCCCGGATAATTCGTTGCGGTCAATGATTTCGGCGGCGCCCAGCGACTTCAGATAGTCCGCCTCGGCGAGCCGTCCGGTCGAGGCGATCACGTGGTAGCCGAGCTTGGCAAGCACCGCCGTCGCCACCGAGCCGACGCCGCCGGCCGCCCCGGTCACGACCACCGGGCCACTCGCCGGTGTCAGCCCATGCTTCTCAAGGGCCAGAACTGCGAGCATCGCGGTGAAGCCGGCCGTGCCGATCGCCATCGCATCGCGCGCCGAGAGGCCCGGCGGCAGGCCGACCAGCCAATCCCCCTTGACCCTGGCCTTTTCGGCATAGGCACCGAGATGCGTCTCGCCCATGCCCCAGCCGGTACAGATCACCGCATCGCCGGGCTTCCATTGCGGATGAGACGATTGCTCGACCGTGCCTGCGAAATCGATGCCCGCGATCATCGGGAAGCGGCGGACCACCGGCGCCTTCCCGGTCAGCGCCAGCCCGTCCTTGTAGTTCAGCGTCGACCATTCGACCTTCACGGTGACGTCGCCATCCATCAGTTCGGCTTCGTCGAACTGCGTCAGCGTCGCTGTCGTCCCCTTGTCGGCCTTGTCGATCCGGATCGCCTTGAACGTTCCCACAGCGGCACTCCCTGCGCTTTCTTCGTCTCGCGCCATGTTTAGCCGATCGGATCGGCGGCGCAACTCAGGTCGCGGGCACGGCCCGCGCCAACGGCTTCTCGACGATCGGCAGGTTGATCAGCGCCGACAGCACGCCGAACAGGATGGAGAGCCACCAGATCGGGGTATATGAGCCATAGCGCTCGAACACGAGGCCGCCGAGCCAGACGCCGAGGAAGCCACCGACCTGGTGGCTGACGAACGCAAAGCCGTACAGCGTGGCGAGCCAGCGGGTGCCGAACATGATCGCGACCAGCGACGAGGTCGGCGGCACCGTGGAAAGCCAGGCGAGCCCCGAAACCGCGCCGAAGGCGATCGCGGTGGCCGGCGTGACCGGGAACGAGATGAAGGCAAGCGTCGCCAGCGCGCGGGTGAAGTAGATGAAGGACAGGATGTAGCGCTTCGGCAGCCGGCTCTGCAGCCAGCCGACGCTGAGCGAGCCGATGATGTTGAACAGGCCGATCGCTGCGATCACCCAGCCGCCGACCTGCGCCGACAGGCCGCGATCGACCAGGAATGCCGGCAGGTGCACGGTGATGAAGGCCAGCTGGAAGCCGCAGGTGAAGAAGCCGAGCACCAGCAGCACGTAAGAGCGGTGGCCGAACGCTTCCATCAGCGCGGTCGTGAACGACTGCTGCTCGGCATCCGTCGGCTTGGCCTCGGCGGCCGGCGGTGTTGCGACTGCGAGCGACAGCGGCACGATGAACAGCATCAAGGTTGCGAACACCATCAGCGCGCTCTGCCAGCCGAACTGATCGATCAGGGCGACGCCGAACGGCGCGAACAGGAACTGGCCGAGCGAGCCCGCGGCCGTGCCGGCACCGAGCGCCACACCGCGCCGCTCCGGCGGCAGCAGCTTGCTGAAGGCTGACAGAATGAGATTGAACGAGCAACCCGACAGGCCGAAGCCGACCAGCACGCCGGCGCCGATGTTGAGCGACAGCGGCGAGGTGGAATAGCGCATCATCAGCAGGCCGCCAGCATAGAGCAGCGCGCCGACGCAGATCACGCGCATGACGCCAAAACGATCGGCGATGGCGCCGGCAAGCGGCTGGCCGAGCCCCCAGAGCAGGTTCTGCACGGCGACCGCCAGCGCGAACACGTCGCGGCCCCAGGCGAATTCGCGGCTCATCGGCTGCACGAAGAAGCCCAGGCTCGAACGCGGACCGAAGCTCAGGAGCGCAATGGCGCAGCCGCAAACGATGATGACGAGCGGCGTTCGCCAGCCCGCGGCACGGGAGGCCGCGAGATCGCCTGCCTGAATCGACATGGGTGTCCTCCTGACGCGCGCCGTGTTGTCCGGTTCGCTGTCCACGGATTAATGCATTTGCATTGAAATCCCAAGCCCAAAAGCGGAACCCAGCCATGAAAAATAGTGGCAGATGGCGAGTTGGTAGATGCCGACAGAGCGCAACCTCAGCGGAACGAGTTCCGCATGTGGAACTCACACGTGATGTGTGCGGCCCGTCAAACGTCTTTTCACGCGAGTCAGCAGAGACATTTCAGCCTCCGCGGGAGTGACTTGCAGAACAGCCGCGATTTGTCACCAAACACCGCTAAACAACGAAGGAAGTCCCTGAAGAAGAACTAACAAGTAGCGCCGTAGACATATGCTCGGAATGTGGAATTGGACAGCAGATGAACCACCACCAGATCGAGCCGTCAGGCCATGTCGTGATCGTCGGCGCCGGCATTGCCGGACTGTTCTGCGCCCTCAAGCTCGCGCCGCAACCTGTCACGCTGATCTCTGCAACGACGCTCGGCGAGGACTCCTTCGGCTCGACCATGCAGGCCGACATCGCGGCGGCCATTTCTGCCGACGACACTCCGCAAGCTCACGCCGCCGACATGATCGCGGCCGGGGGTGGCCTGGTGGAGGCGGCTGCGGCGCTGGAGCTCGCCACTGATGCGGCGGCGCGGATCGAGGATCTGATCCGGCTCGGCGTCGCGTTCGATCGCGATTACAGGGGGGAGTTGGCGACGTCCCGCGCGGCGGCCCATTCCGTGCGACGCATCCTGAGCGTCCGCGGCGACTTCACCGGGCAGGCGATCGTGACGGCCCTGACCAACGCCGTGCGCGCGACGCCCTCGATCCGCGTGATCGAGAACCATGTCGTCGATGCGCTGCTGACGGAGCACGGCGTCGTGCGCGGCCTGAAATTGCGCAGCTCTGAGGATGGATCTGCCGCGCCCCTGCTGATCGCGGCGGGCGCTGTCGTGCTCGCGACCGGCGGTATCGGCCATCTGTTCGCCACCACGACCAATCCATCTCATGCCAACGGCATCGGCATGGCGATTGCCGCGCGCGCCGGGGCCATCATCGCCGATCCTGAATTCGTCCAGTTTCATCCGACGGCGATGACAGGCGGCAGGGATCCCGCGCCTGTCGTCACCGAGAGCCTGCGCGGCGCCGGCGCGATCCTCGTCAATCGGCGCGGTCAGCGTTTCATGCTGCCACGGCATCCCCTGGTGGATCTTGCGCCGCGGGACACCGTCGCGCGCGGCATCATGGCCGAGATCTCGGCCGGTCGCGGCGCCTTCCTCGATGCCCGCGACGTGCTCGACGACGACGTCGCTGCGCGCTACCCCATCCTCCATCGAGCCTGTGTGGCGCGCGGCCTGGATCCGACCCGGCAGCCGATTCCGGTGGCGCCGGCGGCGCACTTCCACATGGGCGGCATCGCGATCGATGCCTGCGGCCGCAGCTCGATCGAGGGCCTGTGGGCTGCGGGCGAGGTTGCCGCGACCGCGACGGACGGCGCCAACCATATCGCCGGCAACGCGGTGCTGGCCGCGCTTGTCTTCGCCAACCGGATCGCCACGGACATCTCCGGTCGAACGTTCGCCCCCGCATCGAACCTGCAGAGGATCGCCTTCGCCGAGCCGGGCGGCGCCGACCCCACGCTCACCGAGGGAACGTTGCGCGAGATCATGACCAGCCAGGTCGGCGTGATCCGCGACGAGGAACTGCTGGTCGACGCCATCGCCGTCATTGCCAGGCTCGAGCGTGACGGCTGCAATTCCACCCTGCGCAACATGGCTACAGCGGCGCTGCTGATCGCGACGGCCGCCTGGAGCCGGCGCGAGAGTCGCGGGGCGCATTGCCGCGCCGATTGCCCTGCGGAGAATCCAAGCTTCGCGCAGCGCACGATGACGACTTTGGCCGCCGCGCGCGAGATCGCCGACCAGCTCGCCGATCGGCCGTCGATACGCCTGCCGCGGCCGCTGAGCGCATAGCGCGAGACGCCGCGCGCTGTTATCGCCGCGTCCAGTTCGGATTGATCTCGGCTTCGCTCTTGGCGGCCTCGGCCAGCTCGGCCGAAATGGCCGCCGTCTGCTGCGGCGTGCCCCAGCTCGGCGCGTCGCTGCCGTCGCCCCATTTCTTCGGCCGGTAGAAGGTGTGGACGCCGAACTTGTACATGCGCTTCATCTCGGCAACCCAGGACGGCCGCACCCAATAGGCGTGATAGTGGGTCGACTTGCCCACCTCCGGCAGCCAGATCTGTCCGTCGAGCATGGCCGCAGCGATCTTCTTGGCGCGCTCCCACATGTCGGGCTCGCGGATCACGTCGGCGGTGTTGTCGCAGGCGAAGGTGAACTGGCAGGCGAAGTGGCGGTATTTGTTCTGGTAGACGACGCCGCACACCGTGGTCGGATAATAGCCGGAGAAAGCGCGGTTCAACACCACCTGGGCCACCGCGATCTGGCCACGCACCGCCTCGCCGCGGGATTCGAAATAGACCGCCTCGGCCAGGCACTTTTCCGATTTGAAGCGTGACTTCTCATCGGTGAGTCCCAACCGCTCGGCCGGCGTCCGCGCCCGCTGATTGTCGGTGTTGACCTCGCCCTTGGCCGCGATGCTCTCGCCGCCATCCCCGGTCTTGGTGCCTTCGCCAGCCGGCTGCGACAGCGCCGCCATCGATTTGAGGTCCGGATCCGGCATGACGATCAAGGGCGCCTCGCCGGGCTGCCAGGTCTCCATGGTTCCGGCCTCACCGCCCAGCGATGACGTGCCGAAATAGAGGTTGGAGGTCTTGATCGTGAGGCCGTCATAGCTGACCGCACTGTCGACGGCAGCCGCATCCGTCGCGGGCTTGAGTTCAGCCGAGGGCTGTATCTCGGGTTTCGCCGACTCATATTGCGCGAGCGGCGGGGCGCTCAAAGCTTCCTGCAATTCAGGATCGAGTGCAGCGCGCGGCGCCGGCAGCGGCGCCACCGGCGCTTCAGTGGTCTTCGCGCCGAACACCGACGAATTCGAATCCGTCGGCGCGGGCGACATCGCCGGCGCGGGCTCGGGCGGCGCGGGAGCCGGTTCGGCGGCCTCGGTCGGCACCGACGATGGCTGCGGCTGAGACGGAGGGCGCACGACGAGGCGATCACCTTTCAGCGTGCGGTCGACTTTCGGAAAATCCGAGGCCTGATAGCGCGGCGGGACCTGCAGCGCCGGATTGCGCGGCGTCGAGCCGGTGATGTCGAAGTCACGGCCGTCCAGGCTTGCCAGGCGGATGCTCCACGCCTGCGGCGCCGAGGTTCCAATCGGACGACCAAAGCTGTAGGTGGCGAGCTGCACCGAGGCAGCGGCCGAGAAAACACGCTTCTGCCAGCGCTCGGCGACGCCTGGCTGGCGGGCGAGCAGGGAAGCGATATCTTGATACCCGGTCTCTGTCGGCATCAGAGCGAAGACGCAGAGACCGAGTCCGAAGGACGCAAACCGCGCGCCCTTCGGACCGGGACGCAGAACTACCATCGATACGCTCAACGCAACGCTACGCTACTCACTCGACCGAACGACAGTGCTTCCGTGCAATTCGATCTGTCATCTTCGTATCGGGTTTAGGTTGCTGAGGAGTTAACCCGCGTTGCAGGATCGAAACATGCAAGCGGCGAAGTTGCACAGCGTGATGCGATCGATGCGCGTGGTAAATGGCGCACCGACAAGAGCAGTGAACATTCGGTCAACGAAAGCGGTGAATGAAAATCAACCGCATATGAAGCGGAGGTTCCCGCCGGCGGTATCTCAGACATCGAGCTGCGATCCAATCAGGCTCGCTCCTCGTCATTCCGGGGCGCGCGCGGCGCGAGCCCGGAATCCATAGCCACAGGCCGCTATGAGACGCGAGATGTGCGCGGCGCTCGTCTTCGTAACAATGACCGTTCGTGGTTATGGAGTCGAGGCTCTTGCGCGCTGCCTCAAAATGGCTTTGCCATTTTGCGCGCGAATGCCCCGGAATGACGGCAGTGGGGGCGAGCCACTCGCCTCGATCCACTCACGCGCGCCGCATCGGCAAGCTCAGGTCCTCAAACGACAAAGGCCGGCAACATCTGCCGGCCTTCATCAGATCAGTTCGATTGCAGCAAGCTCAGGCTTGGCTGGCGATCTCCTTGCCGAGCGCAGACTGCGCGGCGGCGAGGCGCGCGATCGGCACACGATAGGGCGAGCACGACACGTAGTTCATGCCGATCTTGTGGCAGAACGCGACCGAGGCCGGATCGCCGCCATGCTCGCCGCAGATGCCGACCTTGAGGTTGGGCCGCGTGGCGCGGCCGCGCTCGACGCCGATCTTGACCAGTTCGCCGACGCCGTCGCGATCGATCGAGATAAAGGGATCGATCTCCAGGATGCCCTTCGCGACATAGGCGCCGAGGAAGCTGCCGGCGTCGTCGCGGCTGATGCCGTAGGTGGTCTGCGTCAGATCGTTGGTGCCGAACGAGAAGAACTCGGCGGCCTCCGCGATCTGGCCCGCCATCAGGGCTGCGCGCGGCAGCTCGATCATGGTGCCGACCTGATATTCCAGCTTGGCGCCGGTCTCGCGGATGACGGCCTGCGCCATCGCGTCGATGCGCGCCTTGACCAGATCGAACTCGGCCTTGGTGGCGATCAGCGGCACCATCACTTCGAGGCCGACAGCCTCGCCGGTGCGCTTCTCCGCCTCGACGGCCGCCTCGAAGATCGCGCGTGCCTGCATCTCGGCGATCTCCGGATAGGCGATCGCAAGACGGCAGCCGCGGAAACCGAGCATCGGATTGAACTCCGACAGTTCGCGGGCGCGGTCCGCAAGCCGGCGCGGATCGGTGTTCATCGCGCGCGCGACCTCCTCCACCTCGGCCTGGGTGTGCGGCAGGAACTCGTGCAGCGGCGGATCGAGCAGGCGGATCGTGACGGGCAGGCCCTTCATGATCTCGAACAGTTCGACGAAGTCGGCGCGCTGCATCGGCAACAGCTTGGCAAGCGCAGCGCGGCGCTCCTGCTCCTCCTCGGAGAGGATCATCTCGCGCACCGTGCGGATGCGCGTCTCCTCGAAGAACATGTGCTCGGTGCGGCACAGGCCGATGCCCTCGGCGCCGAACTTGATCGCGGTGCGCGCATCCTCCGGGGTGTCTGCATTGACGCGCACGCCGGTCTCGCGCACGGCATCCGCCCAGCCCATCAGCGTACCGAACTCGCCAGACAGCTCCGGCTCGATCATCGGCATGCGTCCCGCCAGCACCTGGCCGACCGAGCCGTCGATGGTGATGACGTCGCCGGTCTTGAAGGTGCGCCCGCCGATGCTCATCGTGCCCCGGCCGTAGTCGACGCGGATGGTGCCGCAGCCGGAGACACAGGGCTTGCCCATGCCGCGCGCGACCACCGCTGCATGCGAGGTCATGCCGCCGCGCGTGGTGAGGATGCCTTCCGCGGCGTGCATGCCGTGGATGTCTTCCGGTGAGGTCTCGATGCGGACCAGGATGACCTTGCGGCCATCGGCCTGCAGCTTGGTCGCCTCGTCCGAGGAGAACACGATCTCGCCCGAGGCTGCGCCCGGCGAGGCCGGCAGGCCGGTCGCGACCACGTCGCGCTTGGCGGCGGGATCGATGGTCGGATGCAGCAGCTGATCGAGCGAGGCCGGATCGACGCGCAGCACGGCGTCGTTCTCCGAGATCAGGCCTTCATTCGCGAGCTCGACGGCGATGCGCAACGCCGCCTTGGCGGTGCGCTTGCCGCTGCGGGTCTGCAGCATCCACAGCTTGCCGCGCTCGACCGTGAACTCCATGTCCTGCATGTCACGGTAGTGCTTTTCGAGCAGTGTGTAGATGCGGGTCAGCTCCTTGAACGCCTCGGGCATCGCGACTTCCATCGAAGCCCGGTCGGAGCCGGACTCGATGCGCGCGTCCTCGGTGATGTCCTGCGGGGTGCGGATGCCGGCGACGACGTCCTCGCCCTGGGCATTGATCAGGAACTCGCCATACAGCTTGCTCTCACCCGTCGAGGGATTGCGGGTGAAGGCGACGCCGGTGGCCGAGGTGTCACCCATGTTGCCGAACACCATCGCCTGGACGTTGACGGCCGTACCCCACGACTCCGGAATGTCGTGCAGCTTGCGATAAGTTACCGCGCGCGCGTTCATCCAGGATGAGAACACCGCGCCGATCGCGCCCCACAGCTGGTCATGCGGATCCTGCGGGAACTCCTTGCCGGTCTCAGTGGCGACCGCTTCCTTGTACTTGCCGACCAGCATCTCCCAATCCTCGGACGAGAGATCGGTGTCGAGCTGATAGCCCTGGCTGTCCTTGAAGCTGTCGAGGATGTCCTCGAAATGATGGTGCTCGAAGCCGAGCACGACATCGGAATACATCGTGATGAAGCGGCGGTAGCTGTCGAAGGCGAAGCGGCGGTCGCCGGACAGCGACGCCAGCGCCTCCACCGTCTGGTCGTTGAGGCCGAGGTTGAGCACGGTGTCCATCATGCCCGGCATCGAGGCGCGGGCGCCGGAGCGCACCGAGACCAGCAGCGGGTTTTCCGGATCGCCGAACGTCTTGTCGGTGAGCTTGCCGATATAATCGAGCGCCTTGTCGACCTGCGCCTGCAGCTCCTTCGGATAGGTCTTGTCGTTGGCGTAGAAGTAGGTGCAGACCGAGGTCGGAATCGTGAAGCCCGGAGGCACCGGCAGGCCGAGATTGGCCATCTCGGCGAGATTGGCGCCCTTGCCACCGAGCAGGTCGCGCAGGCCGGCTTTGCCCTCGGCCTTGCCGTCACCGAAGGTATAGACCCACTTGTTCGGCTTGATCGCGGTCGCCGCGCTCTTGGCCGCGGGCTTCGCAGCCGAGGCTTTGGCAGGCTTGCCAACCGGCTTGGCGACCGTTTTGGCCGGCTTCTTCGGAGCGGTTTTCACCGGCGCTTTGGGCGCCGCCTTCGCAGCCACCTTGGCCGGGGCCTTGGCGGCCGGCTTCGGCGCCGTCTTCAGCGCCTTGCGCGGCGGAGCGAGCGGAGCGGCCTTCGCCTTGCCCGGCTTGGAAGGCTTTGATTTCGCTGCAACTTTCTTAGACTTCGCTACCGCTTTGGCCATGAGATGGTTCGATCCGCAAATGGGGAGGAGAAATCGCGCGCCTTACACCACTTTGGGCGCTGCGGCGCAAGCACAGAGGTTCCCGACCTTGGGACTAGACGGGCCGGAAGACTAGAAATGGAGCCACTTCAGAAGGCCCATGCCGATCAGGCCGTTCAGGATGAGGAAGATCGCGACGATCAGGTTCAACAGCCGCGGCATGATCAGGATGAGCACGCCGGCGATCACGGACATGATCGGCGAGATATGGGCAACGGTCAGGGTCATCGGCGAACTCTGAATTGATGGAAAGAGGAGGTGAGCGATTCGAGTGGGCCGGACTTTATCCCGGCTCATCGTGGCGGAATAGGAGACGCAACAGTAGCGGTTCCGGTTCCCCGCCGTCTGGAACTGCCGCGAAAATGCCTTCGGCCTCGGTCGCGCCGGCTCGGAACGATGCGCAGCCGGTGGCATTGGGAGGCAGGTGCCGGATGTGCCGGCCTTGAATGTCAGCGGATCAACAGCGAGGAGCTCCGTTCATGCGAACCCATCTCACCCTTGCAGGCCTGGTGGCCGCACTCGTGATCCCCGTGGCGGCCGGCGCGCAGTCCTATACCGTGGGTCGCGGCGTCGTCGTCGAAGAGGACGCGCCGCTCATCACCGTCGAGCGGCGCCCGGAATTCCGCGAATATGTCGTGCGGGAGCATGTTCCCAACTATGTGATCCCCGATCGCGTGGTTGTTGGGACCGTTCTCCCGGAGTCCGGTGTTACATATTACGACGTGCCGCAGCGCTTCGGTGCGACACCTTATCGCTACACGGTGGTGAACGGCGAAACTGTTCTGGTCGAACCCCGATCGCGACGGATCATTCAGGTGGTTGAATAGTTATCGAGCTGCATTTGGTCGCCAACGCCCCCGCAAGCGGCCAGATGTAAAGGCCCTGCCCGGTCCCCCCCGCCGGGCGGGGCTTACTTTTTCCGCCGTCATCTGCGCCGGCATGACAGCGGAGGCTGTAGCCGTCCCCCTCGTCATCGCGAGCGTCAGCGACGCGATCCAGGGGCTGCGCAGACAGTCTCTGTTCGCGGCCCCTGGATTGCTTCGGCGCAAGCGCGCCTCACAATGACGCCTGTGGCGAGCTTGGTCGCTTAACCCATAGCCGTCATCGCCCGGCTTGACCGGGCGATCCAGTATCCCGAGACGGCAGTGATCCACCGAGAGGCCGCCGCGTCCGGATGCCGCCTGCGCGAGGGTGACATTGGAGGTTGTAGCCTTCTCCGTCGTCGTCGCGAGCGTCAGCGACGCGATCCAGGGGCCACGTGGACAGTCTCTGTTCGCGGCCCCTGGATTGCTTCGGCGCAAGCGCGCCTCGCAATGACGCCTGTGGCAAGCTTGGTCGCGTAACCCACAGCCGTCATCGCCCGGCTTGACCGGGCGATCCAGTATCTCGAGACGGCCATGATCCACCGAGACGCCGCGGCGTATCGGATGCCCGCATGCGCGGGCCTGACAGCGGTGAGTGACCACGACCGTCATTGCGAGCGTCAGCGACGCGATCCAGGGGCTGCGCAGACAGTCTGTCCTGTCAGGCCCGCCCCGCGACGGCCTGCAAACTCAGCCCTCGATCTTGGAGAAGTCGGCCACCGCGCGCGTGGCGCTTCGGATCTCATTCATCAGTTTGAGCCGGTTCTCGCGGATCGCCGCGTCGTCGTCGTTGACCTTGACCTTGTCGAAGAACGCGTCGACCGCCGGACGCAGCTTGGCCATCGCGTGCATCGCCGCGGCAAAGTCCTCCTTGGCGACGGCAGCGCCTGCCTCGGAGCCGACCTCGCCGATGGCCTTGGCCAGCGCCTTCTCCTCGTCGAGCCTGTAGAGCGCCGCATCGGGCGCGCCGTCGAACTTGCGCTTGTCCTTCTTCTCCTCGATGGCGAGGATGTTGGAGGCGCGCTTGGTGCCGGCAAGCAGGTTCTTGCCGTCGTCGGTCTCGAGGAATTTGCCGAGCGCCTCGACGCGGCGCACGACCATCAGCAGATCATCCTGGCCGCCGAGCGCGAACACCGCGTCGACGAGATCATGCCGCGCGCCCTGCTCACGGAGCTGGACCTTGAGGCGGTCGGCGAAGAAGGAGAGCAGATCGGCGCTGAGCTTCCCGGCGTCCAGCTCACTCTTGACGTGCAGTCCGGCCAAGGCCGAGCCCGCCACCTGCAAAAGCGACAGCCGCAGAGAATTCTCGGTGATGAGCCTGATCACGCCCAGAGCCGCGCGGCGCAGCGCATACGGATCCTTCGATCCCGTCGGCTTCTCATCGATCGCCCAGAAGCCGACAAGCGTATCGAGCTTGTCGGCGAGCGCGACAGCCACCGATACCGGATCGGTCGGCACGCGATCGCCCGGCCCCTGCGGCTTGTAGTGCTCCTCGCACGCAGCCGCGACAGACACGTCCTCGCCCTGGGCCAGCGCGTAGTACTTGCCCATCAGGCCCTGCACTTCCGGGAACTCACCGACGACCTCGGTGAGCAGGTCGGCCTTGGCGAGCTTGGCGGCGCGCGCAGTCTTCGCCGCATCGGCGCCGACCAGCGGCGCGATCTCGGCGGCGAGCTTCTCGATGCGAGCGATGCGCGCGGCCTGCGTCCCGAGCTTCTCGTGGAATACGATCTGCTCGAACTTCGGCAGCCGATCCTCGAGCCTCGTCTTCAGGTCGGTCTCATAGAAGAACTTCGCGTCCGACAGCCGGGCGCGGATGACGCGCTCATTGCCGGCGATGATGGTCTTGCCGCCGTCGGTCGCCTCGATGTTGGCGGTCAGGATGAATTTTGGCGCGAGGCCGCCGGTCTTGGGGTCGCGCACCACGAAGCATTTCTGGTTGTTGCGGATGGTGGCGCGGATCACCTCAGCCGGAACCTTCAGGTACTCCGGATCGAACGAGCCCATCAGCACGACAGGCCATTCGACGAGGCCTGAGACCTCGTCGAGCAGCACGGGGTCCTCGACCAGCTCATAGCCTTGCGCAAACGCGAGCTGCTTGGCGTCGGTGACGATGGTGTCCTTGCGGCGCTGCGGGTCGAGCACGACCTTGGCGTCGAGCAGCTTGGCCTCATAGTCCTCGAAGCGGCGCACCGAGATCGCAGCCGGTGCCATGAAGCGGTGGCCATAGGTGGTCTGCCCCGCCTCGATGCCGTCGACCGAGAAGCTCACCACGTCGGGCTCCTCGGTCTCCAGGCCGAAAGTCGCGGTGATCGCATGCAGCGGCCGGACCCAGTTCAGCGCGCCGGGCTTTTCCGAGCGCTTGCCCCAGCGCATCGATTTCGGCCAGGGGAAGGTGCGCACGATGACCGGCAGCATCTCGGCGAGCACGTCGAGCGTGGCGCGGCCCGGCTTCTCGATCAGCGCGACGTAGAAATCGCCCTTCTTCGGATCGCGCTGGATCGTCGCCTCCTCGAGCGAGGACAGGCCGGTCGCCTTCAGGAAGCCCTGGATCGCAGCATCGGGGCCACCGACGCGCGGGCCCTTGCGCTCCTCCTTCAGGTCGGCCTGCCGCGCCGGAATGCCGTGCACGGTCAGCGCCAGCCGCCGCGGCGTCGCAAACGCCTTGGCGCCCTCATAGACGAGGCCCTCGGCGACCAGCTTGTCGGTGACCATGCGGCGCAGATCCTCAGCCGCCTTGGCCTGCATGCGCGCGGGGATTTCTTCGGAGAACAGTTCGAGGAGAAGATCGGGCATGTCTCAAGTCTCTCTGCACGAAGAACCACCATCCCCAGGGGGAAGGTCGCCTGCGTTTGGCAGGCGGGGTGAGGTGACCGCGATCTCCGCGTGAATGGCTTCGAGCACCGCCTCAGTCCTGGTCATAACGTCGTTGTTCCAAAATCGCAAAACGCGATAGCCTTCCGAGTTGAGCCAACGCGTGCGGGTTTCGTCGCGCTGGATGTTCGCATCCTCTCCATGCTGCGCCCCGTCAACCTCGATGATGAGGCGCCGGGCCAGGCAGGCAAAATCAGCAACATAGGGACCGATGACGACTTGTCGTCTGAAGTGGGTCCCTTCGATCTCGAAGCGCCGCAGGTGGCGCCATAGGATGTCTTCAGCGCCGGTGGTGTTTTCGCGAAGCTTCTTCGCGGTTCGGCGTTTGAAATCGCTGATCGGCCGTTTGCCCATCTGGCACGTTCACGCCACCCCGCTTGCCCAGCGATGCTCTCGTATCCAAGGCGAGCGCCCCTCCCCCTCCAGAGGGTGAACATATCACGTCCACCCACGAGCGCAGGGCCACCCTCCCCTGGAGGGGGAGGGTCGATTGCTCATGCATTCGCATGAGCAATCGGGGTGGGGTGACAGTCTATCCATGATCAACAGTGTTCCAGCCGAGAGATCACCCCACCCCGGCACGCATCTCGCTTCGCTCGATTGCGTGCCGACCCTCCCCCTCCAGGGGAGGGTGAAGAGTCAGCCTCTGCGCTTCCAGGATCACGCGCCAGCCCCGCCCGCTTCCGTATGCAGCCACGCCTCGCCGCAGGCCTTGGCGAGTTCGCGGACGCGCAGGATGTAGCTCTGGCGCTCGGTGACGGAGATGACGCCGCGCGCGTCGAGCAGGTTGAAGACGTGACTGGCCTTGATGCATTGGTCGTAGGCCGGCAGCGCCATCAGATGTTCTTTGCGGTTGCCCAGCTTTGAATTGTCTTGCCAGCCGGCGGCGAGATATTTGCGGCAGGCGCCCTCGGCCATCTTGAACTGCTCGAACAGCATCTCAGTGTCGGCATGCTCGAAATTGTGCCGTGAATATTCCTGCTCGGCCTGCAGGAAGACGTCGCCATAGGTGACCTTGGCGTAGCCGTCGCGGCCGTTGAAGTTGAGGTCATAGACGCGGTCGACGCCCTGGACATACATCGCCAGACGCTCGAGCCCATACGTCAGCTCACCCGCAACCGGCGCGCATTCGAAGCCCGCGACCTGCTGGAAATAGGTGAACTGCGACACCTCCATGCCGTCGCACCAGCATTCCCAGCCCAGCCCCCAGGCGCCCAAAGTCGGGCTCTCCCAATCGTCCTCGACGAAACGGATGTCGTGAACGGCGGCGTCGATGCCGATTGCGCCGAGCGACTTCAGGTACAATTCCTGAAGGTTCGGCGGCGACGGCTTCATGATCACCTGAAACTGGTAGTAGTGCTGCATCCGGTTCGGATTCTCGCCGTAGCGGCCGTCCTTCGGCCGCCGTGACGGCTGCACATAGGCGGCATTCCACGGCTTCGGGCCGAGCGCGCGCAGGGTCGTTGCCGGATGGAAGGTGCCGGCACCCATCTCCATGTCATAGGGCTGCAGGATCACGCAGCCCTGCTCGGCCCAGAACCGTTGCAGGGCCAGGATGAAGCCCTGGAACGAACGTTCCGGGCGCATGTGCTGAGGCAGCGAATCCATCGTCGGTATCGGTCTTTCGCGCGGGGGTCGGAAAAGCGCGCGGACCGTATCGGCGAGGCCACCAGGAATCAAGGCAATAGGAATCGTGGCCGGGCGGCCAGCGTGCCGCCAGTCGGGCTCAGGTCGTGAGGTCAGCCGGGCCGATAGGCGCCCGTGACCGGATCGCGGCGCAGGGTCTTGATCTCGGCGGTCTGGGCCGCCTCGGCGACGCGCGACAGCCGCGCTTCTTCGAGCTCGCGGTTGATCTTCTGCGCGGTCTTGTAGGCCCAGCGAACCACGGCAAGCCCGCCCACCATACCTGCGAATGCAACGAACGGCGGCATTGGTCGATCCTTGTCCATCATGAGTGCCACCCCCGATTCGTATTCTCGCCGATCCCGGTTCCCGCTGCAATCCGGATCGCGGGGGGGCAAAACAGCGCGGGACGACGGCCTAGAACCCGAATCTGGCCCAGATCGCCCTGGTTTCGGCGGCCGAGATCAGTTCCTCGGCGAATCCGGCCCAGCCGAAGGCCAGGCTGCCGGCCCCCGGCGACCGGCGTCCGAGCAGCCCGGACAACAATCCGGCGGCCGGCGCCACCACGGGCATCGCCACCTTGTCGCCGAACCGGGCACGCAACACGGCGCGGAGATCGCCGATGCCGTCGGCAAGACCGAGCGTCACCGCCGTATCGCCGGCCCAGTACTCGCCGGTGAATAGCACGTCGTCGGCGCTTTTCAGCCGGCCGTTGCGGCTCTCCTTCACCAGCGAAATGAACAGCGCGTGGATCTCACGCTGGATCTTCTTCAGCCGCGCCACGGCGTCGGGATTTTCGGGCAGGAACGGATCGAGCATCGCCTTGTGCTCGCCGGCCGTATACAGCCGACGTTCGATGCCGATCTTGTTGATCAGGTCCTGCAATCCGAACGAGCCGCTGACCACGCCGATCGAGCCGAGGATCGACGAGGGATCGCAGAAGATCTCGTCGCCCGCGCAAGCGATCATATAGCCGCCGGACGCGGCGACATCCTCGACGAAGACGAGCACCGGCAGCTTCTTCTCGGCCGCGAGCTGCCGGATCCGCAGATAGATCTGGCGCGACTGCACCGGCGAGCCGCCGGGCGAATTGATCACCAGCGCCACCGCCTTGGCGTTGCGCATCGCGAACGCGCGCTCCAGCATCTTGGCGACCCCCGCCAGCGTCAGCCCGGGACGCAGCGGAGTCACCGCGCCGATCACGCCGGAGAGGCGGACAACGGGCACGACCGGTGCGCCGCGCAGCCGCGCCGGAAGCAGCGCCTTCAACCGATCCAAAGGCCCCTCTGCAGCGCCGGCTTGTGTCAAATTGTCCACCATTCTGTTACCTCGGATTAACCACTTTTTATCGCGGCACTGCCATTCAATGGGCTGGAACGAGCCTTGCAATCCCCTGGGCAATTGCACGGCGAGCCAAGTTGCAGAGTGCGGCGGAGGAATGCATGAAGGTCTACCTGTTGATGCTGCTGATCGGTACTCTCTTGACTGCGATCCGTTTCACGACGGTAACTGAACGCCCATCCGAAGCGCAGACGCAATAACGCGCGACCTCGATCAACCGTTCAGGGGGCCCCAAGGCCAGCCAAGGCCAGCGCCCCCTGCCCCTCCAGCACACGCACAGCATCTGCATGAGGCACACCTGCTGCCTCATTGAGCATCACCCCCGGCCAGATCTGGAGGGGTGCCCGCCCTCCTTTAACGGCCCTGACCAGGATACGGATTGCCGGCCTCCCGGCCTGCCCGTGCACCGGCTGCACCCCGAAGCTGCCGAAGCCACGCGCCAGCGCCGCCAGCACCTCACCGAGACCATCGGCCCGCCAGATCAAGGTCAGCACGCCACCGGATTTGAGCATCCGGCGCGCGGCATGGGTCCAGACCTCCAATGTCGTTGCCGTCGCCATATGCGCCGTCGCCCGCGCAACGTCCGGCGAGGCGCGGTGACGCGCGGCGTCGTGAAACGGCGGATTCATCAGCACGACATCGACACTGTCGGGGCCGAGCCCAGCCGCGGCAAAGGCCGCAGCGTCCGCGCCGACTTCCAGCGTGACCACATCAGCAGGCAATTGATTGGCGCGTGCATTGTGCTGTGCCAGGCGCGCCAGCTCAGGCTCGCGTTCGACCAGCGTCAGGGCGACACCACCGATGCGGCATGCCAGCGCCAGCCCGGCGGTTCCGACGCCCGCACCGAGATCGACGACGCGATGGCCGGGACGCGCGGCGGTTGCCGCGGCCAGCAGGATGGCGTCATGACCGGCGCGATGACCCGAGGTCGGCTGCCTCAACCGCAATCGGCCGCCGAGCACGGCATCTTCGGAAATCGCGGCCGCGTCACTCATCGGGACGGAGTTCATGCCCGAGCCCTGCGTCGGTGAGAAGCCGGCGGGCCTGCAGATTGTCGTCCTCGTGAACCAGGATCCGTCGCGGCAGAATGCCGAGCGAGCCCTCGATGATGCTCATGTTCTGGTCGAGCACGAGATGGTGGATATCAGCGCCGTCGAGCAGCGCGCCAACAGCCGAAACCAGCACGATATCGTTGGTCCGAACCAATTCCTTCAACCGTTATGTCTCCGTGCAGGCTTCGGTCACGGCTGGGTGGGGTTGGGTCAAGGTTCCGTGTCCGCCCTTGCCGCCTGCGGCCGCAGTTTCTATTGTCGGACACAGAATAGCAAAATTGGAGACCAGCGTGGCGGTTATCGTACCTTTCGAGAGTCCATCGGGCGCTTCCATCGATGGGCTGGTCGGCCTGGTCGCAGCCGACATGGAACGGGTCAACGCCACGATCCTGTCACGCACCGGTTCGGACGTGACGATGATTCCCGAGGTCGCCAACCACCTGATCTCCTCGGGCGGCAAACGGCTGCGGCCGATGCTGACGCTCGCGATGGCGCATCTCACCGGCTATGCCGGCGACGGCCATGTCAAGCTCGCCGCGGCGGTCGAATTCATGCACACCGCGACGCTCCTGCATGACGACGTGGTTGACGAGAGCGAAATGCGCCGCGGCAAATTGTCCGCACGCATGCTCTGGGGCAACGAGGCCAGCGTGCTGGTCGGCGACTTCCTGCTCGGCCAAGCGTTCCGCATGATGGTCGAAGTCGGTTCGCTGCGCGCGCTCGACATTCTGTCGGCTGCGGCGGCCACGATCGCCGAGGGCGAGGTGATGCAGCTCGCCGCCGCCAAGAACACCGCGACCACCGAGGATGAATATCTGGCCGTGATCCGCGGCAAGACCGCCGAGCTGTTCGCCGCCGCCTGCGAGGTCGGCCCGGTGCTCGCCGATCGTCCCAAGGCCGAGCAGACCGCGTCGCGCTCGTTCGGCATGAATCTCGGCATTGCGTTCCAGCTCGTCGATGACGTGCTCGATTATGGCGGCAAGGCCGCCAAGCTCGGCAAGAATGTCGGCGACGATTTCCGCGAAGGCAAGATCACGCTCCCGGTGGTGCTCGCCTTCCGCCGTGGCAGCGACAGTGAGCGTGCCTTCTGGATCAAATCGCTGGAGCGCGGCGAGATCAGTGATTCCGATCTCGACCACGCCATCGGCCTGATGAACAAGCACCGCGCGCTGGAGGACACGATCAGCCGCGCCCATCATTACGGCGCCATGGCCGTCGACGCGCTGGCGCTGTTCCCGGCCTCGCCGATGAAGACCGCACTCGAGCAGGTCGTCGCGTTCTGTCTGGCGAGGTCGCATTAGTTCGTTCGCCTGCCGCCTCCATCGCGGGGGTCATGCCACGCGCAGGCGCGGTCTCCACTACGCCGCCCTGTCTCGATCGACACGACAGCCTCTGGAATATTCGATCGCCCGGTCAAGCCGGGCGACGGCTGGGCTGATTGACGAGCACCGTAGCTCCACTCACCGTCATCGCGGGGAGCGAAGCGACGAAGCGATCCAGGGTCGCGACAAAGATTCTGGATTGCTTCGCTTAGCCGCTTCGCTCGCAATGACGGCTGCGCAAGCTAACTCAGAGTGCCCGCGTGCACCCACCACTCCGGGTGATCAGCGCTGATTTGTGCGCCCGCGGCATTTGCATCGGCCTCGCTGCCATAGATCGCAAAGCAGGTCGCACCGGAGCCGGACATCCGGGCCAGCAGCACGCCGTGGCTTGCGCGCAGCGCGCCGAGCACGGTGCCGATGATCGGTTGCACTTTGAGCGCCGGGGGCTCGAGATCGTTCTTGACCTGGTCGAGCGCGGAGACCCAATCGCCGATGGACGCCCCAGCCGTTGGCCAGGACGGCGCGGTGAGAACGTCGGTCACGCCAACCAGGAGATCACCCGGCTTGAGACCGAGCGCCTGGAACACGTCCTTGGTCGCCACCGGCACGCGCGGATTGATCATCACGCAGGGCAGGACAGGCAGCGCGAGCGGCTGCAGATTCTCGCCGACGCCGGTCATGGTGCAGGCCCGCGAGGGCACGCAGACCGGCACGTCGGCCCCGGTCTTCAGCGCCACCGCCTGCAGACGCGGATCATCAAGCGAGAGGCCATTCAGTCTGGCGAGCAGCCGCAGCGCGGCGGCCGCATCCGCCGAGCCGCCGCCGATGCCGGCCGCGACGGGCAGCACCTTCTCCAATTCGAATGCACCGAGCTTCAGGCCGGGAACGGACTCGGCCAGCAGGCGCGCCGCCTTCAGCACCAGATTGTCGGAGGTCTCACCGCAGGCCGCGGCAAGAGGCCCGGTGGTGGTCAGCGTCAGCTCCGGCCCAGGGACCAGGGTGAGCTGATCCGCGCAATCGGCGAAGGCGACGACGCTTTCGAGATCGTGATAGCCGTCGACGCGGCGGCCGACGACCCGCAATGTCAGATTGACCTTGGCACGGCCCTGCTCCTGCAGCGGCGCGCCGGTGACCGTGGACGCCAACATCGGCGCAATGCCCCCAACATTCTCGGTGGCGGGGTCCGGTGTCGCTCTCGGCCCGCGGCCGAAACGAGCGTGGCCAGCACCGCCACATGCTCCATCAAAATCATCCGGGCTCCCCGGCAAACCGAGGAGCCCGCAATCGCGCTCAAACCATGATCGGACGAACTAACCGCCCTTGCCGTCGTCCTTCTTGGCGTCGGACGGCGCGTCCTTGGTGTCCGCGCTCGCCGCCGCAGGCGCCGGATCGTCGGTCAGACCATTCTGGATCTTGGCCTCGATCTTCGGCAGCTCCTCGGCCTCCGGCTTCAGATCGCGGGCATGGGCCCACTGGAATTTCGCTTCCAGCTTGCGGCCAACGCGCCAATAGGCATCGCCGAGATGGTCGTTGATGGTCGGATCCTCGGGCTTCAAATCGATCGCGCGCTCGAGATGCTTCACCGCCTCTTCGTAATTGCCGATGCGGTAATAGGCCCAGCCGAGCGAGTCGACGATGTAGCCATCGTCGGGGCGCTGCTCGACGGCGCGCTTGATCATCTTCATGCCTTCGTCGAGATTGACGCCCTGGTCGATCCAGGAATAGCCGAGATAGTTCAGCACATGCGGCTGGTCGGGCTGCAGCTCGAGCGCCTTGCGCATGTCGGCCTCGGCCTTGGGCCACTGCTTGGAGCGCTCCAGGCAGATGCCGCGATAGTAGTAATAGACGCTGTTGGCCTTGTCGTTGTTGGCCGGCAGCGAGTCGACGCCGAGCGAATAGGTCTTGGCGCAATCGGCGAACTTCTTGCGGCCGCGCTCGATATTGCCGAGCGCCATGATCGCCTCGAGATCCTTCGGATCCTGCGCGATCACGTCCTTGAGGATCTTGATCGCCTCGTCGCTGCGGTCGGCACTGTCGAGATCGGTGGCGAGCTGGATCTGCGCGTTGCGCTTCAGCGGCGAGCTCGCCGGCACCCGCTCATAGACCTTGATCGCCATCTGCGGCTTCTTCACCGTCTCGTAGAGATCGGCGAGCGACAGCAGCGCCAGCGGATGGCTGGGCTGCAGGTGCAGCGCGAGCTGCAGATAGACCAGCGCGAGATCCTCACCGCCGCGGCGGCTCAAGGTCGCGCCGATGCCGTACAGCGCCTCGGCGGCGCCGGCCTGCGCCGAATCGACCAGCGGCGGCAGCTTCTTGCCTGCCTTGGTGTCGCGCAGCCCCTCCTGCACCAGCGGATGACGGGCGAGCTTCTTGTCGAACGCCTCATAGATCGCGGTGGCGGATGCGGCATCCTTGTTGCGCGACAGCCAACGCGCATAGGCCTCGGTGATCCGCAGCATCGAATCGTCGAGCTTGTAGGCGCGCTCGAAGCGCGTGCCGGCCTCCTTCTCCTTGCCGGCCAGCTCCAGGATCATGCCGGCATGCAGATCCTTGAACAGCGGATACCATTCCGGACCGGTCAGCTTGTCGATATTGGCGACCGCGGTCTTGGCGTCACCCGCGCCGGCCGCGGCCCAGGCCGACAGCAGGGTCGCGACGAGATCGGTGATCGGTCCACGCACCGACTGATTGATGTTGGTCTGCGCGGCCGCGTATTTCTTCTGCTTGATGTCCTGCACGCCGACGACGAGACGCGCGATGCGGTTCGACTTGTCGACGGTGAGGATGCGCTCGGCCAGCTTGACCGCTTCTTCGATGTCGCCATCGGCAACCGAGGAGATGAAGGCGCGATCGAGCAGCTCGTTGTTCTTGGGGTCGCTGCGCAGCGCGGAACGGTAGAACGCGGCGGCGGAAGCGGCATCGCGCTCGACGCTGGCATGGCGGGCCGCCAGATAGCTGCCGGAGGTGGTGAGCGACTTCAGATCGACGCCGGTGGGAAACTTCGCGCTGTTATCCGACGGGTGATCTGGCGTCTGGGCCAGAACGGCGCCCGGAAGCAGCACGGCGGCAACGGCAATTGCGGTCCAGCGATTGCGAATGGATAACATCACGGTGCGCTCTGGTTGTTGGAAAGGAATGGTCGTATCGGACGCGAACCCGGTCGGCCGCTCTTCAAGGCGCCGACAATGCCGCGTTTGGCGGCCAACCGCAAGGATTTGCAGGATATTCGGGTCAGCCGCGAGCCCCTTTGACGAAGGTGACCTGCGTCAAACCGCGGCAGTATGGCCGTATCGTGGCCGGTCGCCCCCGCAGGGGCGACCGCCTCACGCAATCGTGCGTGAATTGCGCTACATGGCTTCGTAGTTCGGCCCCCCGCCGCCTTCCGGAGGAACCCAGGTGATGTTGCCATTGGGATCCTTGACGTCGCAGGTCTTGCAGTGGACGCAGTTCTGCGCGTTGATGACGAAGCGCGGGCTGGCACCGTCCTCGACCCACTCATAGACGCCCGCCGGGCAATAGCGGTTGGACGGGCCGGCATAGACGTCGTGCTCGGAGCTCTTCTGCAGCGCCATGTCGGCGACCTTCAGATGCACCGGCTGGTCTTCCTCGTGATTCGTATTGGACAGGAATACCGACGACAGCCGGTCGAAGGTCAGCTTGCCGTCCGGCTTCATCACTGGCTTCGGCTGGTGCGCCTTGGCGGGATCGAGCGTCGCGCGATCCGGCTTGGCATGCGACTGCGTACCGAACAGCGAGAAGCCGAGCGTGTTGCACCACATGTCGAAGCCGCCGAGGATGACGCCGAGCACGGTGCCGAATTTCGACCACAGCGGCTTGACGTTGCGGACCTTGAACAGGTCCTCGCCGACCGGCGATGAGCGCCAGGCGTTCTCGTAGTCGACCAGTTCGTCATTGGCGCGGCCGGCCGCGAGCGCCGCATTGACATGCTCGGCCGCCAGCATGGCGCTGCCCATCGCATTGTGCACACCCTTGATGCGCGGCACGTTGACGAAGCCTGCCGCGCAGCCGATCAGCACGCCGCCGGCGAACGACAGCCGCGGCACCGATTGATAGCCGCCCTCGGTGATGGCACGCGCGCCATAGGCCAGGCGCTTGCCGCCTTCGAACACGCCGCGGATCGAGGGATGCGTCTTGAAGCGCTGGAATTCCTCGAACGGCGACAGGTAAGGATCGTCGTAGTTCAGATGCACGACGAAGCCGACCGCGACCAGATTGTCGTCGTAGTGATAGAGGAACGAGCCGCCGCCGGTCTTCATGTCGAGCGGCCAGCCGAACGAGTGCTGGATCAGTCCCTTCTGGTGCTTGGCGGGATCGATCTGCCAGACTTCCTTCAGGCCGATGCCGAATTTCGGCGGCTCGCTCTTGGCATCGAGGGCGAATTTCGCGATCAGCTGCTTGGACAGGCTGCCGCGCGCGCCTTCCGCGAACAGCGTGTACTTGCCGAGCAGCTCCATGCCGCGCGTGAACGAGGCCTTCGGCTTGCCGTCCTTGCCAATACCCATGTCGCCGGTGGCGATGCCGCGCACCGCGCCCTGCTCGTCATACAGCACCTCGGTTGCCGCGAAGCCCGGATAGATCTCGACGCCGAGCGCCTCGGCCTTGCGCGACAGCCAGCGACAGACATTGCCGAGCGAGCCGATGTAGCAATGGTGATTGTCCATGAATGGCGGCATCGCAAAGCCCGGCAGCTTGATCGCGCCGCTCTCGGTCATCCAGAAGAACTTGTCGTCCTTGACCTGGGTCTTCAGCGGGCAATCGTCGTCCGACCGCCAGTCCGGGATCAGCTTGTCCAGCGCGAGCGGATCGATCACGGCCCCCGACAGAATATGCGCGCCGACCTCGGAGCCCTTCTCGACGACCACGATGGTGAGGTCGGCATTGAGCTGTTTCAGCCGGATCGCGGCGGTCAGGCCCGAGGGGCCGGCGCCAACGATGACGACGTCAAACTCCATGGATTCGCGCTCGGGTAATTCTTCGGTGCTCATGTCTTTTCGATCTCAGGCCCGGCTGGTGCAGTGGATGTGGCCTTTGCAGCCCCCTGGCGCAAGCAAAGGTCAAACCCGGAGAGCTGCAATAGCGACAATGACTTAACTAGGGTTCCGAAGGCGTTGGCCGTCCGCTGGAGGTGATCCTGAAGGGGAGCGGAGGCTGGCGCCGGAACACTAGGGCGTTCCGTCCCTTTTTTGGGTTATTCCAAGCTCTTGTTTCCGATTTTTCGGGGCAGGACAACCACGTAAATGCATTCCGCCATGCGCCAAGGCGGCGTAGACTGTTGCAACAGACCATCATGATGATCCCCGAGCCCCTCCCCGACGTCCGGCAACTGCTCGCCTTCTATCTGGAGGCGGGCGTCGACTGCGCGCTGGCCGACGAGCCGATCAATCGCCTGGTCGAGCCCGAGGCGGCGCCGGCGCCTGCCGCAGCCGTGGCTCGTCCGGCGGCAGCGTCGCCAGCCGGCCGGTTGCCGGCACCGGCGATTATTCCGCCACGCGGCGAACCGCCGCCCCCACCGGAGGCCGCCATTGCCTCTGCCCGCGAGGCGGCGCTGACGGCGCCGACCCTGGAGGCGCTGCGCGAACTGCTGGAGAATTTCGATGGCTGCGCGCTGAAGCAGACCGCGACGCGGCTGGTGTTCGCCGACGGCAATCCGCAGGCGCGCATCATGCTCGTCGGCGAGGCGCCGGGCCGTGACGAGGACATCGAAGGGCTGCCGTTCGTCGGCCGCTCCGGCAAGCTGCTCGACCGCATGATCGGCGCGATCGGGCTCGACCGCAGCAAGGTCTACATCGCCAATGTCATTCCATGGCGGCCGCCCGGCAACCGCACGCCGACGCCGCAGGAGACGCAGATCTGCCTGCCCTTCATCCGCCGCCAGATCGAGCTGGTCGATCCCGACGTGCTGGTGACGCTCGGCAACCCGTCGACCCAGGCGATCCTCGGTACGACCGAGGGCATCATGCGCAGCCGCGGCAAATGGCGTGACTACGACACCGGCAAGCGCACCATCCGCGCCATCGCGACCTTCCACCCGGCCTATCTGTTGCGCTCGCCGTCCTACAAGCGGCTGTCCTGGCAGGACCTGCGCGCGATCGCGAAGGTGATGGCGGTCTGACGACCGTCTTCGCCGTCATTGCGAGGAGCGAAGCGACGAAGCAATGACGCGGAGAGCATTACGGTCCGCTCGCCGGACGTCGCTGGCGGAAAGGCTACGGCGCCTTCGGCCGCACGATCGCCCAGCCGATCCGCAGCAGCGGCTGGCGACCGTTGATCAGCCAGTCGAAGCTGCGCGGCACCTCCGGCACCAGGCCTGGAAAGCGCTGGGCAAGCTCCGGCGGCGGCGTGCCGACCGTGTCGGAGGCACGCCACACCACGACGCCTCCGGTTTCGGCAAACCTGGCTGGGCTGATCCACGGCGTCCGCTGCGGCGTGGCGTCCAGGAACAGATGCGCGCGGCGGCGGCCGAGCGCAATCAGGCTGGCAAGCTGCGGATCGCCGGCCACGGCCTGCAGCTTCTGATTGGTGCGGCGCTCGAAGCTCTCGACGAAGAAGCGGGAGATGTCGCGCGCGGGCATCGCGGTCGCGACCTCGCCATCGCCGAGCAACGGGACGATCACCGCGCTGCCGGCGACCAGGATTGCGGGCGCGGCCACGGCTGCGGCCCACACGCTGCGCAGCAGCCGCTGGCGCCGCAGATAGATCAGATCGCCCGAGGCGACCACCATGGCGAGGCCGACCATGGTCAGGGCGACGGCGGTCCCGCCCAACACGGTGGGAAGGCCGAACAGGGCCGAGATCAGGCTGCCGACCAAGGCAGGTGCGATCGCGAAGCAATAGGCGAAGTCGCGGGCCAGCGCCGGCACCGACCGGCGGTAGATGATCGGAGAATCGGCTTCACCGCGGGCGAACCAGCCGGCGTCGAGCACCACGAGGAGCAGCACGGCGGAGATCGCCAGCAGCAATCCGCCGGCCAAAGCGAGCCAATGCCAGGCGCGCGCCGAGAGCTCCGCCAGCACCGGCAGGGCCGGAAGCCCCACGCTGTCGGAACGCAACACGAAGATGAGGTAAGGCAGCGCCAGCGCCAGCACGACCAGCAGCGCGAACAGCGGATCGAACGATCGCAGCACCTGCCGGCCCTCGGCGGTCGACACCGTGAAGACCGCGAGCAGCAGCAGCAGGCCGGCGGCGGCGGGCGTGGTGAGCAGCAGCAGACCCGCCTCGATCGACCATGCAAACCAGGCGTTGCGCTGGCCCTGGCCGAGGATCCGCCAGCTATGCAGCAGCAGCAGCGCCCACAGCGGGCGCGCGAGCACGTCCGGCCCGAATTCAAGTGTCGGCGCCCCGAACGCCGTGACGGTCATCGTCAACAGCACCGCAAGCACCGCCTGCTGGCCGCCGACGATGGCACGGGCGAGCAGATAGATCACCCAGAAGGTCACGGCCGAGCACAGCGCGGCCAGCACATACACGCCGAACAGATGATTGCCGGCGAAGCGATAGGCGATATCCGCGAGCCAGAACGGCAGCGGCGGCCCGAGATCGGTGCCGACCTGGTACTCCCGTCCGAAGGCAATCGACATCGCGAGCTGGCCGGGAGGGCTGCGGTAGAACAGCAGCGCGATGCCCAGCCAGAGAAGGGCGTGACACAGCACCACGATGACGACGACCAGCCGAGGCCGCGCGCGGATCAGTTCGACAACCAGTGACGTGAAACGCATGAACGGCTGGATCGCTTGGGACGTCGAGGAGGCCGGCAGGACCGTCCCTCATCCGCAGCCGCGTTGTCCGACGCCCGCAATCGATACCGCATGATCGAGGCGCACAACACCGCCCCCGCTGCGAGGAGTGACACTTCGTGCTGGTTGGCTGGCAAAACTATTAAGACCGCGGCGCCGTCGAGGCAACCGGCATCAGGCGCCAAGCGCGATTTCGCTGGATGTCACCACCGTCACGTCCGCGAAGAGATCGGGCTCCGGCACGTCGGCCCAGGGCTGATGCTTGCGCCGCGCCGCCACTACAGGCGCAAACAGGCTGCGGTGATGTACCGAGGGCCCCAACCGATCCAGCGCGGCGAGATGCTCGGGCACGCCATAGCCCTTGTGCTGCTCGAAGCCGTAGCCCGGGCAATCCTGCGCCAAGGCGCACATCAGCCGGTCGCGCGTGACCTTGGCGACGATCGAGGCCGCCGCGATCGACATCACCAGCCCATCCCCGCCGATCACCGCCTCGCAATGGCAGTCGACGTCGATTCGGTCGCGGCCATCGACGAACACGTGCTTGGGTGCCTCGGGCAGCGCCCTCACCGCGCGTGACAGCGCCCAGAGCGACGCGCGCAGGATGTTGTCGCGATCGATTCGCGCCGGCGAGGCGAAGGCGACCGCGAACGCCGATGTCTTGCAGATTTTGTCGAACAGCGCCTCGCGCTGCTCGGCGCTCAGCCGCTTCGAATCGTCGAGGCCCTTCGGGATGCGGTTGGGATCAAGAATCACCGCGGCCGCAACCACGGGGCCGGCCAGCGGACCACGGCCGGCCTCGTCACACCCGGCCACCGGCCAGATGCCCTGCTTCAACAGCGCGCGCTCGCGCCGGAAGCTCGGCGGCGCCACGGCGATGACGCCCTTGCCGGACTTGCTGGTGGCGGGCTTGGCGGCGGGCTTGCCTGCAGCGCTTTGGGCGGCCTGATTGCCGGTGGCTTTCGCAGCCGGACTGGCCTTTGCAGCAGCGGCCGATTTCGCCCTGCCCGGCGTTTTGGCTTGGTCTCGAATCATGGCCGTGATGGTGCGGAACGGCCCGCGGCGACGCAACCCGAACGCGGCTCAATTCCCCGCTATTCGCACCCTGTCCGCGGACCGGCTAGGCCGGCAGATGCACCCGGTCATCCTCGCCGACATCGATCCCCGGCGCCGTCACCACCTCCCAGACATGACCGTCCGGATCGGCGAAATAGCCGCTGTAACCGCCATAATCGGTCTGCTGCCCCGACTTCAGCAAGTTCGCGCCCTTTTCCACCGCCGACGCAAGCGCCGCATCGACCTCGGCCTCCGAGCGGCAGTTCCAGGCCAGCGTGACGCCGCGAAACGCCTGTGGCCGCGGCGCGTCCGGCACGCCCGCATCGTGCGCGAGCGCGTCCCAGGGGTACAAGGCCAGCACCGTTCCCCCGGTGTCGAAGAAAGCCACCGCCTCGCCCGTCGCTTGGAATTTCCTGGCGAACCCAAGCGACGCGTAGAAGGCGATGCTCCGCCGCATCTCGGCCACGCCGAGCGTGATGACGGTGAAGCGCGGGACGACGGATTGTGCACTCATGGCGCGACCTCCGTCCACCTCAGAACAGGCTCAGCTGCTGGCCGCCGCCCTTCGGCCGCACGAAATGATCGGTGGTCAGCTTGGTACGGCGCTTGTTCAGGCCGAGCTTCTCGCAGGCGATCTCGAAGCGGCGGCCGATCATCCAGGCCATCGGTCCGGTCCCCTTCATCCGCGTGCCCCATTGCGAGTCGTAGTCGCGGCCACCGCGCATGTCGCGAATCAAGGTGAAGACGTGGCGGTAGCGATCCGGATAATGCTCGAGCAGCCATTCGCGGAACAGGTCGCGCACCTCCAGCGGCAGCCGCAGCAGCACATAAGCGGCTTCCTTGACACCGGCATGGGCGGCGGCATCGAGGATGCGCTCGATCTCGCTGTCGTTGAGCGCCGGAATCACCGGCGCCACCATCACGGTCGTCGGGATGCCCGCCTTCGACAGCGCCTGCAGCGCCTCCAGCCGCTTCGAGGGTGTCGAGGCCCGCGGCTCCATGGTGCGCGCCAGCTTCGGATCCAGCGTGGTCACGGAGATCGCAACCTTCGCCAGGTTCTTCTTGGCCATCCGCGCCAGGATGTCGGCATCACGCATCACCAGCGCCGACTTGGTCACGATCCCGACGGGATGGCCAACCTTTTCCAGCACCTCGAGGATGCCGCGCATGATCTTCCGCTCACGCTCGATCGGCTGATAGGGATCGGTGTTGGTGCCGATCGCGATCATCCGCGGCTCATAGCCGCTGGCCGCCAGTTCCTTCTCCAGCAGGGCGGGCGCATCCGGCTTGACGAACAGCTTGGATTCGAAGTCGAGGCCCGGCGAGAGGCCGAGAAAGGCGTGGGTCGGCCGCGCGAAGCAATAAACGCAGCCATGCTCACAGCCCCGATACGGATTGATCGAGCGGTCGAAGCCGATGTCCGGCGAGTCGTTGCGGGTGATGACCTTGCGCGACGTGTCGGTCGCGACCGTCGTCTTGAACGGCGGCAAGTCCTCGAGGCTCTGCCAGCCGTCGTCGAACACAACGCGGGCCTCCGCCTCATAGCGGCCGCTCGCATTGGATTGCGCTCCCCGGCCACGGCGCCGGCCCCGTTCGATGGCGACCGCGAGTTCGGGAAAGTCCTTCTCGGGACTGCTTTTTTCAAGACCCGAGGAAGGCGCGCCCACCGGCTCGGAGGGCACCGGGACCGGCGGGCGCTTGAGGGCATGTGAAGATGCTCGGCTCATGGCCAAGACATAGCACATAAGAAGAACATTACAAGAACAATAAAGAACAATCCCCGCAGCGGACGTCTGAGGCGGCGCAAGGCCAGCCATCACATTCCCGTTCTATCCTGCAGCCGGGCTGGAACGGGACGGTGCGGCGTTACTCTAATGCACTCTCCCGCAGGCGCGAAACGAATGGCAAGCGAGCTCCCATGCAAACCACTTCTCCCCAGCAGACCCACACGGCCGACGACCTCGACCTGCTCGACCGCTATTGGCGCGCGGCGAATTATCTCTCGGTCGGGCAGATCTACCTGCTGGACAACGCGCTGCTCCGCGAGCCGCTGCAGCCGCAGCACATCAAGCCGCGGCTGCTCGGCCATTGGGGCACGACACCAGGCCTCAACTTCATCTACGCGCATCTCAACCGCGCGATCCGGATGCAGGATCTCAGCGTCATCTATGTCTGCGGCCCCGGCCATGGCGGCCCGGGCATGGTCGCCAACACCTATCTCGAAGGCTCCTACAGCGAGATCTATCCGGACATCACGCGCGACGCGGACGGCTTGCGAAAACTGTTCCGGCAGTTCTCCTTCCCCGGCGGTATCCCCAGCCATGCGGCGCCGGAGACGCCGGGCTCGATCCATGAAGGCGGCGAACTCGGCTATGCGCTGGTCCATGCTTATGGCGCCGCGTTCGACAATCCCGACCTGATCGTCGCCTGCGTGGTCGGCGATGGCGAGGCCGAGACCGGCCCGCTCGCCGCGTCCTGGCATTCGAACAAGTTCCTCAACCCGGCCCATGACGGCGCGGTGCTGCCGATCCTGCATCTCAACGGCTACAAGATCGCCAACCCGACCGTGCTCGGCCGCATGAGCGACGCCGAGATCAAATGCCTGTTCGAAGGCTATGGCTATGCGCCGCTGTTCGTCGCGGGTGACGAGCCTCAGGCGATGCACAGGCAGATGGCGGACGCGCTCGATGTCGCGCTCGCCAGCATCCGCTCGATCCAGCAGAATGCGCGGCTGCCGGATGCGGTGATCCACCGCCCGCGCTGGCCGATGATCGTGCTGCGCAGCCCGAAGGGCTGGACCGGGCCGAAAGAGGTCGATGGCCTCAAGGTCGAAGGCTTCTGGCGCGCGCACCAGGTGCCGATCGCCAATCCGCGCGGCAAGCCGGAGCATCTCGCGCTGCTCGAAGCCTGGATGAAGAGCTATCAGCCGGAGACGCTGTTCGACACGCAGGGCCGGCTGGTGCCGGAACTGCAGGCGCTGGCGCCGAAGGGCACGCGCCGCATGGGCGCCAATCCGCACGCCAATGGCGGGCTGTTGAAGCGCGAGCTCAAGCTGCCGGACTTCCGCGCTTTCGCCGTCGCGCTGCGCGCCCCGGGCGAGACCATCGCGGAGGCGACGCGCGAGCTCGGAAAATTCCTGCGCGAGGTCATCACGCTGAATGCGGATGCGAGAAACTTCCGCATCATGGGCCCGGACGAGACCGCTTCGAACCGGCTGGATGCGGTGTTCGACGTCACCGAGCGGGTCTGGATGGAAGGCATCGAGCCCTACGACGTCCACCTCGCCCATGACGGCCGCGTCATGGAGGTGCTGAGCGAACATCTCTGCCAGGGCTGGCTGGAAGGCTATCTGCTCACCGGCCGCCACGGCTTGTTCTCGTGCTACGAAGCCTTCATCCACATCATCGATTCGATGTTCAACCAGCACGCCAAATGGCTGAAGGTGTCGCGCCATCTGCCGTGGCGCCGGCCGATCGCGTCGCTGAACTATCTCTTGACCTCTCACGTCTGGCGCCAAGACCATAACGGCTTCAGCCATCAGGACCCCGGCTTTGTCGACCTCGTCGCCAACAAGAAGGCCGATATCGTCCGCATCTACTTCCCGCCCGATGCCAACACGCTGCTGTGGATCGCCGACCACTGCCTGCGCACCTATGACCGCATCAACGTGATCGTCGCCGGCAAGCAGCCCTCACCGCAATGGCTGACGATGCAGGAGGCGGCGACGCATTGCGATGCCGGCATCGGCATCTGGTCATGGGCCGGCACCGAGCCGGCCGACGCAGCGCCCGACGTGGTGATGGCCTGCGCCGGAGACATCCCGACCTTGGAGACCCTCGCCGCCGTCGACCTGTTGCGCAAGGCGCTGCCCGAGCTCAAGATCCGCGTCGTCAACGTCGTCGATCTGATGACCTTGCAGCCCGACACTGAGCATCCGCACGGACTGAGCGACCGCGATTTCGACAGCCTGTTCACGACCGACAAGCCCGTCATCTTCGCCTATCATGGCTACCCACATCTCATCCATCGCCTGACCTACAGCCGCACCAATCATGCCGGCATGCATGTGCGCGGCTTCATCGAGGAAGGCACCACGACGACGCCATTCGACATGGTGGTGCTCAACGAACTCGATCGTTTCCACCTTGCCATCGAAGTCATCGAGCGCGTGCCGGGGCTCAGCGTCTCGGCGGCCCATGTGAAGCAGACATTCCGCGACGCGCTGATCGAACACACGCGCTATGTCCGCGAGCACGGCGAGGACATGCCTGCGATCCGCGATTGGGTCTGGCCCAACAGTACAGGCGGAACGACTCCGGCGGAGGCTGGCGACTGAGTAGCAGCGCCTACTGATGTGACGTTTTCATGAATGATCTAGCGCAATGCCCGCGATGTGGCGTTGCGACACCATGACGGCATCGAAACCTGATCGATGTCGTCATGAAATCTCAGATCATCAAGGAGCTCGGCCAAGCCGACATCCTGCTGCCGTCGCTGATCGCCGACGGACTCGCCGCCAACGACCGCGTCAAGGTGCGCCTGAGCGCGCTGCAAGCCGCCGCGCAACATGCGCATGCGCCGGAGCCGCGGCCCACTGATCTCTCGGCCGAGTGCCGAGCCGCCAACATCGCGCCGGCCGAGCTCGCGAGTTTGATCGGCGGCGCGCATGCCACCACATCCGGTCGCTTTGCTGCGCCCGGTCTTGCCCGGCTGGTCCAGGACATTGAAAGCGACACGCGGGCCATGATCCGCGCGGTCAAGGCCGGACGGAGCACCGAAGGCAACGCGGCCGAGCGGCGGCTCGACACGATGCAGCGCGCCGGTCTTCTGACGGCGAGCGACGATATCGCGTTCGAGCGCGTGGCGTGGCTGACCGCTGCTCAGGACGAGTCGGACAGCCTGCACCGGCTGGTGATGGACCTGCACAAGGCCCTCAACCGCATCGCCGCCGACTGCGCCGAGGAAATCATCGACGGCGCCCATGTCTACGGCGTCGCGGCTGAAGACAGGAGCGCCATTGTCGCCTTCATGCGCGGCCTGAACGCGACGCGCGCACTCAAATTCGACCACCCCGGCCTCGATACGATGGCGACCCGCTCCGGCGACCGGCTGCTGATCCAGAACGACATCGGCACGACCGACGCTCATGTGATGGTCATCGCGGTCGACGGACGGTCAGTCACCGTCACCTACACCGACGTGCATCAGGCGCGCGCGAAGTTCTTCATTCGCCTGTTCGATGCGTTCGCGGCCAGCTGGAGCGGCCTCGATCGGCGCACCGGGGCGGGTCTGGCCGACGAGAACGCCTTCGTGCTGGTCACCGGCCAATTTCATGGTGCCGATCTGCAGGCGCGCGATGAGTTCCTTGCAGCTCTCGGCGCCGCGCTGGTGTTTCTGATCGATTGGAACAAGGCGCGCAAATTGCTGCGCACGTGGGTCTCCAAGGACGACGCTCTCAAGATCCTCGATTGGGCGGCCCGCAACCGGATCGGCCATCGCGCATTCCTCGAACTCGGCGGCAGCGAGTTGCTGGGCGGCGCAGTGCGCAACGCGGCGCCCAACCGCATCGGCTTCGGCGAACGCCTGGACCGCGCCCTGGGCCGCACCACTGCGATCGAGTTTCTCAAGGCGGCGTTGCGCGACGCCACCGAGGGCTTGCTCGCCGGCCGCTCGGTGCGTGTGGTCCGTGACCAGATCGAGGCTGATCTGGTGCGGCATCTCGACCGGGCCGACGGCGCGCTGCTCGGCATCGTGCTGCGCCAGCTTGGGCTGGCGCATGACATCGCCGCCGCACTGAGCCGCGATCTCGGGGCGTTTCAGTCCGGGCTGACCGGCGGACGCGAACTGCTGGCCGCCCGCGCCGCACGGATCGAGCAGAAGGCCGACCGCATTGCGATCGAGGCCCGCCAGGAGATTGCGCGCCTCAACGCCGAGCCATTGATCGCGCAACTCGTCGACCGGGTCGAGGAGACCGTCGACGAACTGGAACAGGCAGCCTTCATCGCCTCGCTCGCCCCGGCCGCGATGCCGGCCGACCTGCTGGCCGCGCTGGCCGACCTCTGCAACGTTGCGATCGGCGCGATCGAAGCGGCCGCGAGCGGCCTCGCCGCGGCTGCAGACGTACCCGAGGGCCGGCGCGTCGATTCCGACGATGCGCTCGCCGCCGTGCTGCGCCTGATGGACGCCGAGCACGCCGCCGACGCACAGGAGCGCAGGATCACCACCCTGGTCTTCACCGGCACTTTCGACGTCGCGACGTCGCTGGCCGCGCTGGAGCTGGCGCGGGCCGTCGAACGTGCCACCGACCGCATGGCCAGCTTCGGACATCTGCTGCGCCAATACATCTTGATCGATCTCGCAGGTTAGGAACTGCCATGTCCATCGTCCGCATCTTCGGCAAAGACACCGTCCCCTGCTCGGCTGAAACGGTCGGCGCCAAGGCCGCCAATCTCGCCCGGATGGCCGCGCTGGGACTGCCGGTGCCGCCCGCTTTCGTGCTTCCCGTGGATCTCTGTGCCGACATCATCGCCAATCAGGCCGATGCCGAGCAGCGGCTACGCGACGGCCTGCGCAGCGGCATTCGCTTTCTGGAACAGGCGACCGGCCGCGTCTTCGGCGATCATCGCCAGCCGTTGCTGGTCTCGGTCCGCTCCGGCGCGGCGCGATCGATGCCCGGCATGCTCGACACCGTCCTCAATGTCGGCTGCACGTCAGCCGCCGCGCGCGGCCTGATGCGCAGCACCGGACGGCCGCGCCTCGCCTTCGACTGCCGCCGCCGGCTGATCGAGAGCTTCTCTGAAACCGTCCTCGGCCTTGAGGCCACGCGACTGACGGCGCTGTGCCGCGATCTGGTGACGCAGGAGGGCGTCGCCACGGACCGCGAATTGGACAGCGAAGCCATCGCGCGGCTGGCCGCCGACGAGCAGGCACTGGTCGAGACCGGCAGCGACGGCTGGCTGGAGGATGCCGAAGGCCAGCTCCATGCCGCGGCCCGCGCCGTCTATCAGTCGTGGGCCAGCGAACGCGCACAGACCTATCGCAAGCTGCAAAATCTCGAACACCTGCCGGGCACCGCCGTCACGGTACAGGCCATGGTGTTCGGCAATGGCGGCCTCGCCTCGGGGGCCGGCGTCGCGTTCTCGCGCGATCCTTCGACCGGGGCCAAACTGCCGATGATCGACCTTGTCCTCGACGCCCAAGGCGAGGATGTCGTGTCCGGACGCCGCACGCCGGACAGCGAGGAGACCATCGCGCGCGCCTTGCCGAACCTGCGGACCGAGCTCGTCGCGGTGCTGCGACGGCTCGAAACGGAATTCGGCGACGTCCAGGATGTCGAGTTCACCGTCGAAGACGGCCGCTTGTGGATTCTGCAGACCCGCGCCGCCAAGCGCACCCCCCGTGCGGCACTGAAGATCGCCGTCGACTTAGTGCATGAGCGGGTGATCTCGCCGCAGCAGGCGTTGCAGCGTCTGGAAGAGATCGATCTGGAGCAACTCGTCGAGACGTCGCTGGTCGCAGCCGGCGAACCCGCCGCGACCGGCATTGCGGCGTCGGGCGGGATCGCGGTGGGGCGCGCGGCCTTCGATTCGGAATCCGCAAAGCGTCTGGCCGACAGCGGCGAGCCGGTCATCCTGATGCGCCCGGACACCTCGACCGCCGATATCGCCGGCTTCGCGGCGGCCGCGGGCGTCGTGACGACGGTCGGTGCGCGCACCGCGCATGCGGCGCTGGTGGCGCGCCAGCTCGGTCGGCCCTGCATCGTCGGATGTCCCGCATTGACGGTCAGCGGCGGCGCTGAGCGTGCCTTGCTCGGCACGACCGCGATTGCCAGAGGCGACTGGGTCACGATCGACGGCGATCAGGGCCGCGTCTATTGCGGCCGCCTGGAGATCGTGACCGCGCGTCCGGACGCCGAGCTCGCCGAGGTCGCGGCCTGGCGCCGCGGTGACCTGCAGCCCGTCCGACGGCTGTCGGCGTGACATTCGCTCCGTGCGGTACTCCGTCCGGGGTGCCGCAAAATTCCGCACTGCAACGGGCTGATTTGCATATGACAAAGTGATAACAACTCTGGCAGAGGTGCTGAAAACAACGATGCCAGGCCTATGTTGAGCGTGATCATCCCGACCGAGGGAGCCGAACAGCCGGTGGTCGCGACCCTCTCCGCGCTGGTGCCGGGAGCAGCCGCTGGCGTGGTCAGCGAGGTGCTGCTGGTCGACCGTTCTCCCGACCCCAGCGTCATGGAACGCGTCGCCGACGTCGCCGGCTGCAACTTCATGACGTTCCTGGGCTCGCCCGCCGCCGCACTCGCGGCCGGTGCCGCGCAGGCGCGCGCGCCCTGGCTGATGTTTCTGCCGGCAGGCGCCGTGCTGGATCCCGGCTGGATCGATGAGACCATGCAGTTCGTGCAGAGCGTGGCAGCGGCCGGACGGCCGCGCGCGGGCGTGTTCCGCTATGCCCTCTCCCCCTACGCCAATGTGAGCCTGCGCGACCGCCTGCGGGCGGTCGCACGGGTCGTGATCGGCCCGCTGGGCGACCAGGGCCTGCTGATCGCGCGCGAGCATTACCGCCAGGTCGGCGGCTACAGGCCCGACTCCAAACGCGCCGAAACGCGACTGTTGCGACAGCTCGGCCGCGCCTCCCGCACCACGCTGCGCAGCCGGATCGTCATGGTCTAGCCCCAAACAATACTTGCCAACGTCAACAGATTTGTTGACAATGGCAAGCATTGAAAAGGGTGCACCATGCCTGCTCAGCCGACCGACCACTCCGTCGCCGCCGTTCGCGCTTTCAACCGCTTCTACACGCGGAAGCTCGGCGCGCTCGACCAGCACCTGCTCGACAGTCCGTTTTCGCTCGCCGAAGCGCGGGTGCTCTATGAGCTCGCTCATCGCGAGACGACCACCGCCAAGGAAATCGGCGTTCTTCTTGGTCTCGACGCCGGCTATCTCAGCCGCATCGTGCAGAGCTTCGACGAGAAGGGCCTGATCAGCCGCACGCCGCTGCCATCGGACCGCCGGCAGCAGCAGCTCAGCCTCACCGCCAAGGGACGCCAGGCCTTTGCCAAGCTCGACCGCAGCTCGCAGCAGGAAATCGCTGCAATGCTCGCGGACCTGCCGGCGCCCTCGCGCCAGCGGCTCGTCGGCGCAATGGCCACGATCGAAGACCTGCTGGAGCCGCCGTCGCAGACGCGTCCAGCCGTTCTGCTGCGCAGCCATCGCGCCGGCGACATCGGCTGGGTGATCTCGCGGCACGGCGCCGTCTATACGGAGGAATATGGCTGGGACGCCAGTTTCGAGGCGCTGGTCGCCGAGATCGGCGCGCAGTTCCTCCGGTCCTACGATGCGGACCGCGAGCACTGCTGGATCGCCGAGCTCGCCGGCGAGCCGGTCGGCTCGATCTTCCTGGTCAAGGGCAGCGACGACATCGCCAAGCTACGGCTGCTGCTGGTCGAAAAGAAGGCCCGGGGGCTGGGCGTCGGCCGGGCGCTGACAGAACAATGCATCCGCTTCGCCCGGGACAGGCACTACAAGACCATCGAGCTGTGGACACAGAGCATTCTCACCACCGCGCGGGACATCTACGCTCGGGCCGGCTTCCGCAAGATCGCGGAGGAGCCGCACGCCTCGTTCGGCGTCGAGCTCATCGGCGAGACCTGGACGTTGACACTGTAACGCTGCGCCGCCGGCGACGAGCTCAACCGCAGGCAATTCAACGCACCGACTACAACTACACTCATCTCGGGATTGATTAGTTCCAATATCGACGTCGTGTGCCCGGCGTTTTCGAAGGCATGTGAACGGGGGCATCTGAACCATGAGACTCTCGCGTCGATCCATTGCGGCCGCGCTGTTGGCAGTCGCAGTGCTTGCCGTCGCAGATGCCGCCTCGACAGCGGCTCACGCCGCGCCCAAAGGCAGCGCGACCGTCGCCATCACGCGTTCGACAGATCTGCTTTTTCTGGCCGCGCCGGCCGCGATCGAGATCAACGGCACGAAGGTGGCGAGCCTCGGCCGTGGCGAGAGCTTCAACGGTCCGATCGCCCCCGGCCCCACGGAGATCAAGGTGTCGACCTGGTCCACGCCGGGATCATCGAGCTATCGCTTCACCGCTGTTCCGGGAAAGACCTACAAGATGGTCGTCGTACCACGAACAAAGAATTACGCAGCCAATGTAGTCGGAGGACTGGTCGGCGCGGCGATCGAAGGCGGTGGCGCGTTCGAATTCGTGCCAACGCGTTGAGATTGACCTCTCCGCCCGGCCGTCTCGTGCTGGCGGCGCGCCCCTACGCCGTCGCGCCTTGCGCTTTCGGCCGGCGCAGGTGCTCGTCCAGCCGCGGCATGATCTCGACGAAATTGCAGGGCCGAGTACGGTAATCCAGTTGCGCGGCGAGGATGCCGTCCCAGCCGTCGCGGCACGCGCCGGGGGATCCCGGCAGGCAGAAGATATAGGTGGCGCCGGCGACGCCCGCGGTGGCGCGGCTCTGGATGGTCGAGGTGCCGATCTTGGCGTGGCTCAGCAGATGGAAGGCGATCGAGAAGCCGTCCATGCGCTTCTCGAACAGCGGCTCGATCGCTTCCGGTGTGACGTCGCGACCGGTGAAGCCGGTGCCGCCAGTGGTGATGATGACGTCGACTCCGGGATCGGCGATCCACGCCCGCACCACGGTGCGGATCTTCTCGACGTCGTCGGTGACGATTTCGCGCGCGGCCAGTCTGTGACCTGCGGCAGTCAAGCGGTCGCTCAGGGTCGTGCCCGACTTGTCGTCGGCGAGCGAACGCGTGTCCGACACCGTCAGCACGGCGATGTTGAGGGGGATGAAGCTCTTGCTCTCGTCGATCGCCATCACGCGACTCCTTACAGCGAATTGGCGCCGAATGTATTGCAGGCCTGCACCGTGCCCTGCTGGTAGCCGACCATGAACCAGCGCTTGCGCTGTGCGGCCGAGCCGTGGGTGAACGAATCCGGCACCACGCGCCCGGTCGCCTTCCGCTGCAGCGTGTCGTCGCCGATCGCGGAGGCGGTGGTCAGCGCGGCGTCGATGTCGCCCTCCTCGATGAAACCCGGGCGCTTCTTCTCCTCGCGATTGACCCAGACGCCGGAGAGGCAGTCGGCCTGCAGTTCGACCTTGACCTGCAGCGCGTTCGCTTCGGCCTTGCTGCCGACCTGCTGCTGCATCCGCGTCACGCGCGGCAGGATACCGAGCAGATTCTGCACGTGGTGTCCGGCTTCATGCGCGATGATGTAGGCCGCCGTGAACTTGCAGGCGTTGCCCGAGCAGCCGCGGAAGCGCGTCTCCACCTCGCGGAAGAAGCTGGTGTCGAGGAAGATCTGCCGGTCCGGCGGGCAATAGAATGGCCCCATCGCCGACTGCGCCATGCCGCAGCGGCCGCCATTGGTGCTGTTGCGGAACAGCACGATCTTCGGCCCGGTATAGCTCTGGCCGCTGGCCTGGAAGATCTCGCTCCAGCGATCGTCGATCTCGCCGAGGACGCCGGCGATCATGTCGCCCATCTCGTCTTTCGGCGCCCCGGTCTTACCGGGCGAGCGGCGATCGGCCTGATAGCTCGGCGCGCTGCCATGGCTCAGCATCTCGGCTCCTCCGATCAGGATGCGCGGATCGATGCCGAAGGCGTAGCCGATCAGGCCGAGCACGATGATCGTGCCGATGCCGAGCCCGCCGCCGCCGATCGGCAGACCCATACCGCCGCCCATCCCGCCGCCTTCGTCGCGACGGTCGTCGATGTCGTCGCTGCGACGGAAATCATCGTAACGCATGGCGGCTTTTCCTCACGATTCTTGCGCGGCTCTGCGCGAAATGGCCAACGCGGCAAACAGGTAAAATTTCCACTGTGTTAATCAATAACCCGGCCGGCAAATTTTGCCTAGCGCCGGCAAATCAACCGCCGCAGGCGCCGCACCCGCTGGCACCGCTTTTCGCGCGCAGCATCGCGAAAAACCCTTCGCGATCGTCGCGTTGCGCGGCTGATGCCGCGCGTGGTCGGGCCGCTCTTCATCGCTCATGCGCGTGATGAAAACATGCGCTGAGATGCGAAAAATTTTCCCGATTAAGTCCATTTTTACTTTGCCGGGTCAATGTGTGGGCAGTCGGTTGTTAGGTCCCGCGTCGCCGACAGCGTCGCCTGAGTCAGAGTTCTTGAGTCATGGTTGAGTCGCGTCGCGGGGCGTCTGCAAGGGCGCCCCGCACTAAATTTCAGACTCTTGAAGAGCAACGAATCATCGTCGGCGACTGCGTCGCCGAGATGTCGAAACTGCCAGGCGCATCCGTCGACCTGGTGTTTGCAGATCCGCCATACAATCTGCAGCTCAAGGGTGAGCTCAAGCGTCCCGACGAATCGCAGGTCGATGCGGTCGACGACGATTGGGACAAGTTCTCCTCCTTCGCCGCCTATGACGACTTCACGCGCGCCTGGCTGCTCGCCGCGCGGCGCCTGATGAAGCCGAGCGCGACGATCTGGGTGATCGGCTCCTATCACAACATTTTCCGCGTCGGCGCGATCATGCAGGATCTCGGCTTCTGGATCCTCAACGACATCGTGTGGCGCAAATCCAACCCGATGCCGAACTTCCGCGGCCGCCGCTTCACCAATGCGCACGAGACCATGATCTGGGCGGCGCGCGACGAGAAGGCGAAGGGCTACACGTTCAATTACGAAGCGCTGAAGGCCTCCAACGAGGACGTGCAGGCGCGCTCGGACTGGCTGATCCCGCTGTGCACCGGCGAGGAGCGGCTGAAGGATGCGGACGGCAAGAAAGTCCATCCGACACAGAAGCCGGAAGGCCTGCTGGCGCGGGTGCTGCTGTCATCGTCGAAGCCCGGCGATCTCGTGATCGATCCGTTCAACGGCACCGGCACGACCGGCGCCGTGGCAAAACGTCTCGGTCGCCGTTACATCGGCTTCGAGCGCGACAAGACCTATGCCGAGGCTGCCGAGCGGCGCATCGCCGCCGTCGAGCCGCTGCCCGAGGCGACGCTGGCGCCGTTCATGACCGCGCGCGAGGCGCCGCGTGTCGCCTTCTCCGAGCTGATCGAGCGCGGCATGATCTCGCCGGGCACGAAGCTCGTCGACTCCAAGCGGCGCCACGGCGCGCTGGTGCGCGCCGATGGGGCCATCATGCTGGGCGACAAGGTCGGTTCGATCCACCGCATCGGCGCGGTCGCCCAGGGGCTGCCGGCCTGCAACGGCTGGACGTTCTGGCACGTGGAGACGACGCGCGGCCTCAAGCTGATCGACGAGCTTCGCGCCGAGATCCGCGCCGAGATGTCCGCGGCCTGACGCTCAAGACTTCCGGCGTGCCTGGCCGGAATAGCGCGCCAGGAGATCCTCGACCTCGTACTGATCGTCATAGCGGACGTCGTCGCGCGGCACCATCGAGACCTGCGACACGCGCTTGACCGGCTGTTCGCCGCGCGCCAGTGCCGGATGGAATCGATCCACCGGCGGCAGATGCATCCGATCGAGCTCCGGCTCGGCCGGCCAGCGGGCCACGCGCCGCGCGGCCACCGGCTCGAGGCGCAGCTGCCGCTTGGCGCGGGCGCGCGCGAGCAGCACGCTCGTCGAAAAGCCGGCGACGGCGACGGCACCGAGGAACGCGAACAGCCGCGTCCGCGCCGGGTCGTCAAGCCCCGCGCCGGTCGACGCCGTCGGCGCAGCCTCGGCCACGGTCTGGGACGACGCCGTGGGCGCGACGGTCTCGGCCGGACCAGCGTCGCTTGACGCCGCAGCAAGCGTATAGGAATTCGAACGCGGTGCCGGCGCCGGCTGCGCCTGCAATGTGCCTGACGAATCCGGCCAGCGCGATGTGAGCGCCGAATCGCCGGCGGCCGAGTCGGCCACCGCGGCGGCCGGAGCAGCATTCGTCGGCGCGGCGGCTGCGGGCGCCATTGCCGCAGGCGGCGTGACAACCGACGCAGCGGCAACCGGCGGGAACATTGCCGAAGACCGGGCGGCAGCGCTCGGGGTCGACGACGTGACCTTGACATCGTCAGCAGCCTGGCTCGGCGACGGCTGGATTTCCGCCCGCGCATCGGCGGCCGACTGCGACAGCTCTGTACGATCGCGATGCGAGGCCAATTTCCGCGTCACGAGCGAGGCGCCCTGTGACGCGCGGTCGTCATCGCGGAGATACCAACACTGCTTCTTCGTCGTGCGATCGATCCGGTAGAACCAATGCTTGCCTGCCGGAGTCTCCTTCGGCTTGGTCAGGCATTCGTCAGCAGCCGATGCCGGTTGAAACTCGATCGTTGTCGCAGCCACTCCCGCCAACACGGCGACAGCGACGCACGGCAACAAACTCGTCGTTCGCTTCGTCATCAGACCTCCGACGATTGAACACGCCCCGATCCGCCGTTTCGACGATGACTTCGTTCGGAATAAGGCTGCGGAGGTTCCATTTGTCGAAACAATGTTAGAACGGCGGTGTCCTTTTGATACGTTCTAATTTTTTTGGGCTGTTTTGTCGCAGCAACAGCTGGAATATCCCACGTGGCGGTCGCCGTCCTGCAACGTTCCGGTCGGGACAACACGCGGATGTGAGCGGCGTATCCACCGATTCATGTTGTCCGATAGCCGCCGCGACACGTCGCGTACCGCCCTCCGGCGTTCACTTGAACTTTGACAACGCCTTTTCGATCAGTTCGCGCGTGTACGGCTTCTGAACAATCGGCGCGTCCGACAGTTCGGCCGGAAGCGGCGCGCGCTCGCCATAGCCGGTGGCGAACATGAAGGGCACACCCAGCTCTTTCAACCTGTATCCGACAGGGAGACTGCTCTCCGCGCCAAGGTTGATATCGAGCAAAGCGAAGCTTGGCAGCGCCCGTTCGATCGCCTTCAGCGCGTGATTGACCGAGGCCGCCGTCTCGACGTGGCGCGCGCCGAGTTCAAGCAAGATCACCTCGGCTCCCATTGCGATGATCAGATTGTCCTCGACGATCAGCACGGTGCCGGACAATCGCGCCGACTCCTGCTTCGCGTGATGATGCGCCGGAGCGCCGGTGATCGCCGGCACGATCTGAACGAAATTGGCGGGAATGACAAAGCGGGCCTGAACTCCGAGCAGATCGAAACGGATCTCGGCGTCGCCCTTGAGATCGAACGGCACCGAGCGCTCGATGATGGTGGTGCCGAAACCGCGGCGCGACGGCGGCTGCACCGGCGGTCCGCCGCTTTCCTTCCAGTCGATCACCAGGCTTGCGCCGGGATCGAGACGCCAGATCACCTGCACCTGCCCCGTGGAGTCGGCCAGCGCGCCGTATTTCGCTGAGTTGGTCATCATCTCGTGCACGACGAGTGCGAGCGTCGCGAACGCCTTGGGGTCGAGCGCGACGTCGGGTCCCTCCATCCGCACCCGCCCTGCCCGCGCACCGAGATAGGCACCCGCCTCCGACTCCAGCAGATGACGCAGCGCCACCGGCGCCCAGTTCAGATTCGTGATCTGGTCATGCGCACGCGCCAAGGCCTGGATCCGTCCGCCCAGGATGGCGGCAAACTCCTCGACCGAATTCGCCGTGTCCTTGCTCTGCGCGACCAGTCCGCGCACGAGACTGAGGATGTTGCGGACGCGGTGGTTGAGCTCGGCGATCATCAGCTCCTGCCGCTCCTGCGCGCCACGGCGCTCGCGCGCGGCGAGCTCCGACAGTTGCAGGATCACTTCTAGCAGTGTCACGCGGAGGCTCTCGGCAATGCGCAGATCGGCCGCGGTCCACGGCTTCGCCTGCCCGGCCACGGTCTGCTGCCACAGTTCGAAGCTCTTGCGCGGCGTGAGCCGCGCCCCGAGCGGCCCCTCGGAGTAGGTCTTGTGGGGATCGCCCGCCCAGTTGACCGAGCGCAGCATCTCGCGACGAAAGAAGATCAGGCAGTCGCGCGGCGTCCGCGAGATCGGAATCGCCAGGAAGCCGGCGGCGCGCGCGCGAAACGCCTCGCCGGCGGCGTAGATCTTCGCGATCTCGGCACTGGCGCAGATCCGCCCCGGCGACGTCCGGTTGATGAAGCCGATCAGATCCTGCACCTCCGCCTCGGTCGGCGTCTCGCCGTCGAGCGTGATCTCGTCGTCGGACCAGACGGCGATGCCGTCGCATTCGATCATCTGCCGGTAGTCGGCGACGAAATCGAGAATGGCGCGCTTGCTGTGCGCCTGCGCGGCGGCGCGCTCGATCAATCGCTCCTGGATGTGATGCGCGCGCGTCTCATAGGCGATGTCGGTCTCACGCTCGCGCGCCTCGAGCAGCCAGGAATACATCTGGCCGAACAGCTCGGCGGCCGTGCGCTTCTCGAACGACAGATGATGCGGCGCGTAATGATGACAGGCGAACAACCCCCACAATTTGCCGTCACGCAGAATGGAGACCGACATCGAGGCTGCCACGCCCATGTTGCGCAGATATTCGATGTGAATGGGCGAGACGGCGCGCAGCACACTCATCGACAGGTCGAGCAGACCGGCATTATGCACGGGCGTCGAGAGCAGCGGCGCGGGCGCGGCGTTGATGTCGGCGATGATGCGCAGCCAATTGCGCTGATAGAGCTGCCGCGCCTGCCTTGGAATGTCGGATGCGGGGTAATGCAGCCCGAGGAACGGCTCCAGACCCGGCCCGGCAACCTCCGCGATCACCTCGCCGGAGCCGTCGGGATGGAAGCGGTAGACCATGACGCGGTCGAAACCCGTCAGCAGCTTGAGCTGCCGCGCCGCCTCCTGGGCGAGATCGGCCATGCTCGTTGTCTTGCGAATGCGGCCCAGCATCAGCCGCACCAGTTCGCCGGAATTCGCCCCGGACTCGATCAGGCTCGGTTCGGCCTCGACGACCAGATAGGCGCCGGAGAAGTGAATGGCGAGATCGAACAGCCGGCCCTTGCCGAGCAGATCGATGCCGAACATGCGCTCGACCGCATCGGGACCGCTCAGATAATCGACCCGCGACCGGATCGCAGCCACCCCGGCCGGTGACAGCACCGCCGCAATCGGCTTCTGCAGCAGCCCCCCGATATCGCCGCCGAGATAGTCGGGCGCGTTCTCCGAGGCCATGCAGATGGTGAAGTCGGACACCAGCGCCAGCAGAAAGCCGAACGGCTGGACGCTGCCGGGAACATGGATCGGCTCACGATCGCAATTGGTGAGATTGACCTGCTCGTTCATGCCGAGGCCATCGCCATCGCAAACACCGCGAACACCTCGCGCGCACTCGCGATCATTCGGACTTGATTGCTCGACGTGACCGGCTCTTGTGCAAGCTGGCCCAGGAAGCTGCGCCACAGCCCCTTGCCAGCGCCATGGCGGAGATAGCGGGTTGCGCCTCTGGCGCGCGGATCAGCCGATGCGGCGACGACGCGCAACAGATAGCTCGCGCCCAGCCGCGATCCCTCCAGGACATACAGCGCCCCCAGCACGGATGGCCGGTCGAGCGCGGGCATCGACAGCGCGACCGGGGCAATGCTGCCGTGGAGCGCGGCGACATCGGCCCTGATCGCCTCGCTGCGCCGCCGCTCCGCCCAATCATCGACCATTCCGGCAACGCCGGCCCGCTCGAGCGCCTGCTCCAGCGGCAGCAGCGCAGCCGCGCTCGCCTGCAGGAACCGGCGATAATGCGCAATGGTGGCGAGATCGAACTGACGCAGACACTCGTCGAGTGCGCGGTGTGCCGGGGCTGTCGCCGCCTTCAGCGTTTCGCGAATACCGATGCTGGTTGCGCAGAAGGGATCATCGGGAGTGGCTGCCAGCAACATCAAGGGGGCCCAGGACAGGAGATCGACCGCAGGCACGCGCCACGGCTTCAAGCAACGTCGGTCGGGCGGGCGGGTTCCTGCGCCTGTGCAAAGTTTTTATGATGGCGGCGACAACGGTCAGGCCAGCTCCGCCAGCGCCTTCTGCACGGCCGGCCGGTCCGACATGCGCTTGAAATGATCGGCGACCTTCGGAAACGCGTTGATGTCGACCCCATCGCCTTCGAGCCACTGCGCGATCGTGAACAGATACGGATCGCAGATCGTGTACTGCTCCCCCATCACCCACGGCGCGCGCAGCATCTTCTGCTCGATCAGCGCGAAGCAGGCGCCCATCGTTTCCGGCACCTTCTTCTTCATGTCGGCGAACGACGACTCCTCGTTGGCCCAGCGATAGCCGCGCATCTTGTGGGCGTGGGCGATGTGGACCGTCGAGCAGAGATAGCTGGTGAAGGACTGCACCTCGGCAAAGGCGAAGATATCGTCGAGCGGCGCAAGCCGCGCCTGTGGGAAGCGCTGGGCGATATAAGCGAGCATCGCCGGCGTCTCGGTCAGGATGCCCTGCTCCGTCACCAGCGCCGGCACCCGCCCCTTGGGATTGATCGCAAGATACTCCGGGCTGTTCTGCTGGTTCGTCTTGAAGCTGAGCTTCTCGATCGCGTAGGCGGCGCCGGTTTCGGCGAGCGCGATGTGGGAGGCGAGCGCGCAGGTGCCTGGCGCGACATAGAGCTTGAGCATGGTGATCCCTGACAGATGATGGGCGACCCTAGCCGCGCGGATCCCGGCCGTCCACCCTGGACCACACCTGCGCGCCGCCTCAGTCATGCTGGCTCGCGAGAAACTCGACCAGCGCCTGCCGGTCGCCGCCATTCTTGATGCCGGGAAACACCATCAGCGTGCCCGGCACCATCTTCTGCGGATCGGCGAGATAGGCGTCGAGCGTCTCGCGCGTCCACACCAGGCCGGAGTTCTTGTTGGCCGAGGAGTAGTTGAACCCGGCCACGGTACCGGCCCTGCGGTCGAGCACGCCGAACAGCGACGGCCCGAGCTTGTTGCGGCCGGGCTCGAGCGAATGGCACATCGCACAGTTTTTCCTGAACTGGGCTTCGCCGAGGTCGGAGGCTGAACGGGCCGGTGCCGCATCAAGGATGACAAGCATGGCGGCGACTGCACCCATCACCGAGTTGACGAGGAGCAACGATCCTTTGGCTGACGCCGATGAGGCATCTGGTTTGTGCCCGGATCTCTCCAAGCCATCATGGCCGGGCTTGTCCCGGCCATCCACGTCTGCGGAAGGCTGAAAGAAAGACGTGGATGCCCGGGTCAAGCCCGGGCACGACAAGTCACTCATTGACGCGTTCGCGCGTTGCGATGGTCGATGCTTGTGAATTTCGATAGCTGTCACCACCGCCTCAATTCGGTAACCCCAGAACGATCAGCGTCGGATTGCCGAGCTCGCCGAAGGTGATGCGCGAGACGTTGCCGGAGGTCAGTGCGACATATTGCTTGCCCCCGGCCTGGTAGGTGACGACGCCTCCGGCGATCATGCCCTGGGTCGCCAGCGTGTAGAGCGGCTTGCCGGTCTGGCTGTCGAGCGCGAAGAAATTACCGCCGGTATCGCCACCGAACACGACGCCGCCCGATGTCGACGTGATGCCGCTGACGACCGGCTTGGCCGCCTTGTATTTCCACTTCACCTCACCGCTCACGGCATTGAGGCTGGTGACCCAGCCGGCGGCCTGGTCCGGCGGGTCGAGCGTCGGCTCGCCGCCGAAGAAGAACTCGCCGGCGACATATTTGGCGTCGCCCTTCTTGAACGTGCCGCACCAATCGACCGCGCCGAAATAGATCGCGCCGTTGACCGGGTCGTAGCTGCCGCCATTCCATTCGACGCCGCCGAGCAGGCCGGGGCAGACATGCACGCCAGCATCCGTCGGCCGCGCCGCGACATTGTCGATGGTCGTGACCGGAACGCGATAAATCGGCTTGCGCGTCGCGCGGTCGATCGCGGTGACAAAACCATCCTTGCCGCCGAACACGACGATGTCCTGGATATCAGGCGAGCGGAACAAGGTCGGCGCGGCACCGAGATCATGGTCGATGCCGTCATTGGCCTTGACCTGGTGATACCATTTCAGCGCGCCGGTGCGCGCGTCGAGCACGACCAGGGAGTCGGTGTAGAGATTGTCGCCGGGACGATAGTCCGGGAACATGTCCGGCGCGGGATTGCCGACCGGCACGAACAATTCCCCGGTGGTGATGTCGAGCGACAGCGTCGACCAGGAGCCGCCGCCGCCGGTCAGCGCCGACTTCTTGTTCTGCCAGGTCTCGGCCCCCGGCTGGTCGCCGGTCGGGATCGTGTCGAAGCGCCAGACCTCGCGCCCGGTCAGCACGTCGAACGCCAGCACGCGGCCGCGCACGCCCCAGTCGGAGCCCGCGGTGGCGGTGAAGACGAGGCCGTTCCAGCCGATCGGCGCGCCCGATAGGAACTCGCCGAGCAGGGAATCGCCGACCATGTTCTGCCAGATCAGCGCACCGCTCTGCGCATCGAGCGCCAGCAGATGACCATCGGGGGTGCCGCGAATGACACGGCCATTGATGACGGCGACGCCGCGATTCACCGGCCAGACATCCTCGCGCGCGGATTCGTAAGCGTGCCGCCATTTTTCCTTGCAGGTGGCCGCGTCCAGCGCGAAGGTCAGGCGCGCCGTGGTCACATACATCACGCCGTCGATCACGACCGGGCCAGTCTGGAACGGTCCGCCCTCCTGCAGCTGGACCCGGCAGACCTCCTTCAGCTCGGCCACGTTCCTGGTGTTGATCTGCTTCAGCCGCTGATAGCGCTGGCCCATATAGTCGTTGTTGTAGGCGGGCCAATCGACGCCTGCCCCGGCCTGCACCAGCGTGGCCTGGACCAGCAGACCGACCCCGGCCAGCGCGGCGACGCCAAGCCCACCCGAGCTCAGAGACTTCTTCCTACCGATGTGCACGGCTCCCCTCCCTCTTGCCTTGCAGCGCTGCGCGCGACGTCAGACCGCGGCTGTCGCCAGCCCCCCATGGCGCGGGCGCGATTAGAAAGACGGCTGACAAAGCTCTGCTCAGATCGGCGCGACATCCATCGTGTGCACCGCCGTCGGGTAGTAACGGAAGCCGTCGCCGAACTTGCCGATATGGCCGATTCCCGGCCACGGGAAGTGATAGCCGAGGATGCGCGTCCGGTTGGCCGCGAGCATGTCGAGCACGCGAACGCGGGTCTTGGCGGCCTGTTTCGGATCGGTGTCATAGGCGAACTCGATCAGCGGCTTCTCGATCAGCAGCACCGGATGGTGCGAGATGTCGCCGATATAAGCGAGCTGGTCCTTGCCGGACTGGATCAGGAAGATCGTATGCCCGACCGTATGGCCCGGCGTGAACATCGCCTGCACGCCCGGCAGAAACTCCTGGCCGTCCTTGAAGAAGGTGATGCGGTCCTTCACGGGAAGCAGATTGCGCACCGCCTGCTCGTAGAACGCCTTGTAACTGGGGCCGACCTTGGCCTCATCGGTCCAATAGGTGAAGTCGGCCTCGGAGATGAACAGCTCGGCATTGGGGAAGCTCGGCTTGCCGTCGGGTCCGATGACGCCGCCGCAATGATCGATATGCGCATGCGTCATCACCAGCGCGTCGACGTCCTTGGCCTCGATGCCGGCCTGCTTCAGGGTCAGCAGCATCTTGCCGGTGGTGTCGCCGAACAGCTTCGAGACACCCATGCCGTTGTCGAAGATGATGATCTTGTCGCCGGTGTTGAGTACGAGAATGTTCTGCTCGAGCGTCGCGGCGCCGACCGGCAGGAAGTTGTTCGTCAGCATCGAATCGAGATCGCCGGGGGAGATGCCGAGGAACGCGGCATGGGGATCGCCGAGCGGCAGCACGCCGTCGGAGATGATGGTGGCCTCGGCCGCGCCGAGCTTGAAGCGGAAGAAGGTCGGCGCCTGCGTGTTGAGGAACGGGCCCTTGGCGAGGGCGCTGGGACCGGCGATTCCGGACAGTCCGTAAAGTCCAGCGGCCGCGCCGAGGCTCAGCATCGACCGGCGTGAGTATCCTGCAGCTTTCGTCATGCGTCTCTCCCCAAAACCGATGTTGTTTCTTCGGGCTCGTTGTTCGTCCGAGCCCTGTCCTGCAACGCTATAGCCACCCCGACATAACGAAGAGACGCCGTTGCTCAATCCAACGTCCGCCCGAGCCGAATGCCGGACGAACCGCATCTGCGGGCTTGCCGCCGACGGCCCGCATCGTCGTCTTGAGCGCTTGCCGCAAAACTCGTCATTCGCCGGCGCACACCCAAGGGTGCGAGATACCGACACCACAATCTAAGACTATCTGCATCCCCGCGCGAACGGCAATCAAAAAGACGTCGCGTACGACATGTTTCAGCGCTGCAGTCGCGAAACTCAACGCGGCGCCGGCGGCTGCTCATGGCATGATCGCCGCAACCGGCATGACGCCGGTTCCCTCCGTGCATATCGTAACGCCTGCCATCTGCCGCAGGTTCGACCCGCGCCGCTGCGGACAGGATTGCCGCCGATCGATGAAGCGACACGACAGACATGACCTCACCGCTCTCGCAGCGCGACGCGCCCGAGCTGTTGCCGGAAAGGACCCTCGTAATCGAGGAGGGCGCAGGGAATGCCGGGCGCTGGCCGCTACCCATGGCCCGCCTGCAGACAGAGAAGCAGGCGGCAGTCACCACAGGTCCAGCCGGACATCCGGCATTCCCTGCGCGATGGGCTATCGTTTTATACGTGATCTCCCCGGGGACCGGCTGTCTTGCCCCCGTCACCGGCGGATCATCATCACCGCCCGCTTGGCATCAGCATCGGGATGCCAGGACCACACGATTTCAACGCCCGCGAAAGACCTCGCACCCGCTCTCCGCCGGCAAGCCGTCGTAACGCTGCACGAGACCGGTCGACATCGCTCGTCCTGACGACGCCGTCGCAGCCACCGCATCCCGCCCCGCGTCTCGTGACGACGCGTACGCCCCTCCTGCCGGGACGGAACGTGGCGGATCAGACACCTGATTTGGGGGGAGAGTCAAGAGAATTTCTGAAAAACGGAAGTCACGTCTACAGCGGAACGCAGCGGCGCTGCCGTTGCCTCCCCACCAGAACTCGCCCAAGCCTCCGTCGGAAGTCGCACTCGTTCGAAACCCATTCGTCGCCATAAGTCGAGCTGACACGTTAGAACTGATGCAAAACCCCACCGTCACTGTCGCGCATACTATCGTGTCTCACCTGATCTCGGTAATCGGCGGAGCGCCCTGTGCAACTCCGACGCTGCATGGACGATTTTCGACGCGTGCCGACTTTTGGCTAGCGCCCGGCCCGTTGTCGCGCTATCAAATGCCCGCTGCGCTGATGCGCGCCGTAAGCGTCTCACGTCAGGCAACGCATTCAACGGATCGGCTCGATCCGGAGGAATGCAGGACGCGTTGCCCGTGATCGACCGATCGAATTCCGGAACTATAATCATGAAGCCATCTGCTGAACGGCGCACGCGCAGAAAACTGCCGGCGCGCTATGCGGCCGTCGTCATGCCACTCACACTGTCGGTGCTGATGACGTTCGTCGTGTCCGCTATTGCCACGCTAAAGAGTCTTGGACCGACGCAGGCGTTCATCGCGACCTGGCCCGCAGCGTGGGCCATCTCCTGGCTCGTCGCGTTCCCCACGCTGCTCGCTGTCCTGCCGCTGGTGCGGCGGATCGTGGCGCTCGTGGTGGAGGCGCCCAAACCGAACTGACAAGCCGAATTGACCGGAGCACGCGGGGCCGCCGAACTGCGGCCCCGTTTTACTCCCCACCCGCGCGCAAGGGACGAACAGATCGCAAGCCTCGGGCATGAGGTGCCGCGAAAACGCGAGCATATGTCTCGGTCTCTCTTGCTGCTTCAAGCCGCTGTTTCAGCCGTGACTCCGCCTCATCCACCGCTGCCGTCCCGGACAAGCCGCGACGCGCAGCAGCGCGGCGCCGATCCGGGATCCATACGCCGCGGCCGTCGGGATAGGCAAATACCAATGCTCCCTGTGCTTCGCCCCCTCCCTGAGGGTATGGGTCCTGGCTCTGCGCGCATCCCGGCCGACGCTGCGCGTTGTCGAGACGCATTTGGCCGGGGACGACAGCGGTGTGCGTGGCGCCAGCTCAGCAACTCGCCTCGCCGTCATTGCGAGCGCAGCGACGCAATCCAGAATCCCGCCGAGGACAGACTCTGGATTGCTTCGCTGCTGTTCAGCCCGGGGACATAGCTTACACCTGTTCGGGGACATAGTTGACACTTTTGGGGTCGCGCAAATCGATCGCTGCGATCTGATGCGCGGCAAAGAAAATTCCG